>OGWU01000134.1_pt1 | contig 45428 bp, 43 predicted proteins | sample 1576071 | NCBI WGS metagenome assembly OGWU01 (sample SAMEA3541582, study PRJEB24748) | human gut metagenome | biome: human gut; feature: human-associated habitat; material: faeces | place: China | collected 2012
GCCGCAGCCGCAATCGCGTCGCGCACACCCTGCGGCACGCCAAGCGGGCTGACGTTGGCAGAAAAATCCAAAGGTGCCCGCCCATATTCTGCCTCAAACCCGGCCCAATCGCCGCCGTGTACCAACTGCATTTCATCACCTCAAAAGAAAAACAAATCCCGCCCGTATTGCAAGTCCTAAAATCAACGCCAAAAGGGACGCCGCAAACAGCATCCCATTGGCACGCAGAATGTCCCGTGGTTCCACCGGCCGCAGGGCGTCACCAATCGTCGGTTTGTCGTAATATTCACCAAAGTAATAGGCCGGCCCTGCCAGCTGTACCCTCAGTGCCCCGGCACATGCCGATTCTGTCTGGGCACTGTTCGGGCTGGCATGATTGCGGCGGTCTCGCCGCCAGATTTTCCAGGCATTGCCGGCATGCTGTCCTATGAGTGCGGCTGCTGCAATCCAGAACAATGCCGCCAGGCGCGAAGGCAGATAATTGGCAAAGTCATCCAGCTTGGCGGCCGCACGGCCAAAATACAGATATCGCTCGTTTTTGTACCCAACCATGCTGTCCATCGTGTTGATGGCCTTATAACAAAGGGCCAGAGGTGCGCCGCCCAGCAACATATAGAGCAGCGGCGCAACCACACCGTCGGAAAAATTCTCCGCTACAGTTTCTACTGCCGCTTTGGTTACACCATCTTCGTTCAATGCCTGCGTATCACGGCCCACAATGCGCGAAACAGCCTTGCGTGCAGCCGGCAAATCCCCTGCCGCAAGACAGCGATACACATTTCGGCTTTCTACAGCCAATCCTTTGACAGCCAGAGCCTGCCAACACCACAGCGTCTGTACCGCCAGGCTCAGTACCGGGTGTATACGATATGCCAGAAAGCAGACCGCCGACGTGAGCACCAGCGTCCCCACCGGCAGCGCCACAGCCAGAATACACCCGGCCATCAATTCTCCGTGCGCCGTAGCGGGAAAACGCGCCCGCAGACACTTTTCCAGGCGGGTGATGCATTTCCCCATCAGCACAACCGGATGCGGCATCCACGACGGGTCCGCCAGCCATAAATCCAGCAGAAACCCCAGAAAAACAGCAATGCAAATCGTCATGCACGGGGCTCCTTGGTATACTGCACTGTTTCCAGCAGCGTCAGTGTGTGGTCCTGCTGCCAGCGGGAAGCATCCAGCTTATAACCGCCCGCGTTGGGGGCACACCAATGATAGTATTCATAATGCGGTATTGCAAAGCGCTCCATCACCGCCATCTGGGTACCGCCATGCGCAACAATCACCAGTTGACTGCGACCTTCGGCAAAGGCTCTATCCACCAGCTGGGCAAAAGCCCTGCAGGTACGCTCACTGAATTGATCTTTCCGTTCTCCATCGGGGCAGGGTGTTTCGCAGTTGGACTGAACCCACGCGAGATAGTCCGGATCATGCTCCATCTCGATATAATTGCGGCCCTCAAAGCTGCCGAAATTCATCTCCTTGAGGTCGTCCACAACGATCTGTTTCGCCTGCGGGAACATAATCTGTGCCGTTTGCTGGGTGCGCATCAAGGGCGAAACATACACCACATCTGTGGTAAAATCCGCCGGACAGATCTGGGCTCTGCCTGCATCCGACAGTGGAATATCGCGCTGTCCCTGATAGCGCTTTTCGACATTGTAAATGGTGGTACCATGCCGCAGCAGATAGATAATCATTGCGATAAACTTCCTTTCAATACAAGTGGCAGACCATAAAAGACCCGCACAACCGTGTCGGCCCGTTGAGAAAGCAGACAGTTCAAACGTCCCGCCGCTTCCCGCGACGCACGCTCTGCCGGATCGGTGGGGACGACGCCTCCGCCAATCTCGGTGACAATCACGACAGACCATCGGGCCAGTTCGTCGACCAGGCGTTCCAGGTTTTCAGCCCTTGCCGCACGCTCCTGCACGTCCCACACCGCATATCGGCTCAATTCCTGTTCCTCGCAGTGCAATAACCGGCAGGCAAAAGCCCGTTTCCCGCTGTACAGCGGTCCCATTACCAAAATCATAGTCCCGCCTCCACAATACGGCACGCCACCAGTGCCGCCAACATCCACAGTTCTGCCTTTTGCAAAAACCAGCCGGCCAAATCACCGGATATGCCGCCGAACTGTTTTTGCGCCACCGTGCGATATCGCCACAGCACAAAACCTGCCGCCGCTACCATAGCCAGTCCGCCGATTCTCCCGATGATAAGCAGTGCCCCGCACAGCACAAATGCCAAGGCCGCCAAAACCCGGCGCACCGTAGTACGGTCCGCCGTTGTGGCAAAGGTATGTACTAGGCCGGTATTTTTGGCAATGGGCAGTGCCGCCACTGCCCAACCGGACAGAGCGCGCTCCAAAACAAAGCCGAGGCCCAGGCACAGCAAAGTTCGAGAGTCCATCGTAAGAGACGCGCACAGGGCAAAGTAGGCCACAAAATAGCTGCACACACGAATCAGCGCAAAGGCGCCGCAGTGCGGATCCTTTAAAATTTCCTGCTTTTTGGCGGCATCGGCATAACTTGCCAGCGCATCGCAGGTATCTGCGTAACCATCCAGATGGATACCGCCCGTAATCAGTACGGGTGCCAGACAATACCCGGCGGCCTGCAGCCAGCCTGGAATCGGCCAGGAAGCGCAGAGAAACGCCCACAACGCATACGCGAAAGCGCATACCACGCCCACAAGCGGAAATGCACAAAGAACATACCGCATATTCTTTTCGTTCCAAGTTGGCTGCGGCACCGGGATGGCACTGAACATGGCAAACGCCACCGCAATCGTTTCCGGCACGATCATATCGGATTCCTTCCCTTGTAATAGTATGGCAGACCGCCAATCACTTCGCAGACCGCATCCGCCTGATGCGCAATGCGCTGGTGCAGGCGTCCCAAAAGACGCAGATACAGGTCTGTATCCCCGGCGTAGTTTGCGCCGCCTGTGCAAACTTCATTAGAAACAACAACCAAATGACGGCTGACTGCCGCAAGATGTTCAACACCTGCAAGGATCGCCGCCTCCGCGGCAACCTGGTCAGCCCCCGGCGCGTACAGTTCATTTGCTGCCAGATTGCCCAAATCTTCCAGCAAAATCGTACCACCATCGTCAAGGGTTGAGATCTCGATCTTGCTGAGTTCCCGCGGACATTCCACAGTTACGAATCCGCGCCCGGCCCGTTGTTTTCGGTGTCTTTCAATGCGCGCCAGGCATTCATCGTCCCAGACCTGCATGGTTGCCAGATAATATCGCGGGGCCTCTTTGGCCAAGCGCACGGCAAGACGTTCTGCATATTCGCTTTTTCCGCTGCCGGAGCCACCGATCACAAGCGTCGTCATCCTTGCGCCTCCTGGGGCGTGTAGGGCTGCATTCCATAGTCGGCAAAGGTGCTGCCTTGGTAGATAGCCAACGCCATATCCAGCATCGGCATTGCTGCCACCGCACCGGTCCCCTCGCCCAGGCGCATACCGGCTGTGATCAAAGGCTTTTTGCCCAGCGCTTGCAAAAGCAATTCGCCTGCGGGCTCTGCGCTCTGGTGGGTAGCAAAAACCGCAGCGGATGCCCTTGGGCACAGAAGCACCGCACAGAGTGCCGCCACTGCGCTGATGGCACCATCCACCAAAACCGGGACACGGTACAAAGCGCCACCCAAAAATACGCCGCACAAACCGGCAATGTCAAACCCGCCGACCTTGGAAAGCACATCAACCGGGTCCTTTGCGTCCGGCTTATTCACGGCGAGCGCCGTTTCAATGGCCCGGCGCTTACGCATCAATCCGGCATCAGAAAGCCCTGCCCCGCGTCCGGTCAGTTCCTGCGGGGTACGCCCCAGAAGCACGCAGGCTACCGCCGTAGCTGTGGTAGTATTTCCAATGCCCATTTCCCCTGTTGCCAGCAAATGTATCCCGGCCTCTTTTTGCATGCGCACCAGCTCAATTCCGGCAAGAATTGCCTGCTCCGCCTGCGCACGGGTCATAGCAGGTCCCCGGGTCATGTCGGCCGTACCATTGCCGATACGGCAATCTTGAACGCCTGGTTCCGGTGCAAAATCCAAAATTCCCATATCCACCGGCAGCACGAGGCACGATGCGAGCGCCGCCATACGGCATACATTGCTCTGCCCCGCAGCCAGTGCGTGTGCCACAATGCCGGTCACCTCACTGCCGGACTGGGATACCCCTTGTGCCACAACACCGTTATCTGCACATAGTACCAGAACCGTGCGCGGTGTAAGTTCTATTTTGGCCTGCCCCGTCAGTGCTGCCATCTCGGTCAAAGCATCCTCCAGCAGGCCCAGGCTCCCCAATGGCTTGGCGCAGGATGCCCATTGCTTTTGGGCAGCAGCCCGCGCCTTTTCATCCGGTGCAGGGATTTTTTGCAGCACTGTATTTAGATCTGTGTATTCGGGCATGATTTCTGCTTCCTTTCATACTGCAAAGCGGCTGCTGAGAAGCGCTGTGCCAGCTGCGGCGTCCCCGCCACATAAAGATGGGCAAATGAAGCGAACAGTTGCGGCGATGTAAAACCGCATTTCCAGCTTCGTGTTCCGGTCGGTTTACGGGCAGTACAAGCCTCCCCGTTTTGTGTACTGTCCCAATAATGGAATTCATGAATGGGCACACGCTCCCCGGCCCGCAACAAGAGGTTGTCTGTTTCAGAGGTGAGTTCAGCATATCCAAAACGCACCAGCCGCTCGGTTCGCACGCCCGTTCCCGGCAGAACGCCCGCCATAGGCCAGACGTCCCCCTGCGAATCTTCCAGAGATTTTCCCAGGTAGAGAAAGCCTCCGCATTCCGCTACCGTGGGTAAACCGCCCTGTACAGCATCCCGGATTGCGGTTCGCATTGCCGTATTTTGACTGAGCTGTTTTGCATACAGTTCAGGGTATCCTCCGGGCAGATACAATCCGCCGCATCCGGAGGGCAAAGCGACATCCCGCAACGGGCTGAAAAAGACCGGCTCGGCACCGGCTGCTCGCAGTGCATCCAGTGTTTCGGCATAGCAAAAGCAAAACGCTTCGTCCCTTGCCACCGCAATGGTAGCATACTCCGCCGCAGGCTTCGGTGTGACAGATTTTGCCGTATTCGGGCGACGGCACAATTCCAGAATCTTCGGCAAATCCAATGTCTTTTGTGCCTGCTGTCCCAGGGCGGCCACCCGTCCGGTCAGGTCTGCAATTTCCCCGGCAGTATACAGTCCAAGGTGGCGGCTTTGAAATTGTGCCTGCTCCATCGGCGGCAGATATCCCAATACCGGCAAGCCGGTTTCCCGTTCCAGCATGGGTGCCAGCGTTTGGTAGAGCATCGGTTTGCAATCGTTCAGAAGAATTCCCGCCAGATGACTGTCCGCCCGGAATTTTTGCAGCCCACACACAGAAGCCGCCAAGGTCAGGCTTGCGCCCTTGGGGCGCAGTACCAACAGCACCGGCAATTGCAGCGTATCCGCCAGATGCCAGGCACTGGCGCGGGTTGTTGTACCGCCCACCCCATCATAATATCCCATCACGCCTTCGCAGACAGCCGCGCCATGCCCTGCTGCATACCGCGCAAACAGCGAACGCACCGTCTCTTCCGAAGAAAGAAACAAATCCAGATTATGGCTTTCAATGCCCAGCACTGCACGATGAAACATGGGATCGATATAATCCGGCCCGCATTTAAAAGCACAGGTAGATACGCCGCATTGTTTCAGAGCCGCAAGCAATGCGCAGGTCATTACCGTTTTGCCCCCGCCTGACTGCGGTGCGGCAATCATACACTCAATCATTGTATTGTACCGTAATAAGAAAAACCGGGTTCTGCGCCATCAACAGATGCATACGTCCCATAGGCTGTGCATCACTGACAGCTACCTGCGTCACCTGCGGCTGCAGATTGTACGCGCGGCAGACCGACAGAACGGTTTCCAGGGTTTCCAGCGCAATGCAGCTGACGCACAACCGCACGGCGGGATTTTTCGCCAGCGCCGCCATAAGGATCGCTTCCATCTCGCCCTTACTGCCGCCCACAAAAGCGGCATCCGGTACAGGCAGCGATTCCAATGCCTGCGGGGCCCTACCGGGCACCACATGCACATTCCAGGCGTAAAATTTCCGGCGGTTTTGTTGGATCAATTCGATCGCCGGTTCTTCACATTCAACGGCATAGACCGCACCGCCGCGCACGGCAGCCGCCAGTTCCATGCTTACGCTGCCGGTTCCGGCACCAACATCCCATATCGTTTCTCCTGGCTTTGGCCCCAGTGCCGCCAATACGGCGGCACGCACAAGGCGTTTGGTCATGGGCACTTTTCCGCGCAAAAACCACGCATCCGGCCAACCGGGTGCACGCTGCGGCATCTGCGGCGCTGCTTCTGCCAGCAAAACGCACAGCGGCCCGAATGTGCAGGCTGCCATCTCAGCCGCTGTACCTGTAGTAATCCGCTGTCCCGGATAGCTGAGATCCTCCCCGACGGTAACCGGCAGATCACCCAGCCCGGCATCAGTCAATTGGGCACAGAGCTGCGGCACGCCAAGGCTTCCCCCTGTCAGGAAGAAAGCAGGTCTTCCCTGCATAACAGCAGAAACCGCATCGCATTGTACGCCATGTGCGGAAACGAGTACCCAATCCTGCCAGGGGCGGTGCAGCGCTGCCGCCAGCAATTGCACACTGGAAATTCCCGGATACACAGCATACTCTATCTTGTTTTCTTCCAGCAGCGGCACCAGGTTACGACATCCGGAGTAAAAACCGGTATCGCCGCTGTAGACCACGGCCGACTGTGCGCAGTTTGCTGCCAGCAAGGCTTCCAGAATCTGCTGCGGTTTAGTGGCTGCCGCACGTTTTTGCGTACATCCTTCCGGAAGCTGCTGCAGCAGACGGGAAGCCCCCACAATGCACTGCGCCTGTAGAAGAAGGCTCTTGCTCTGCTCTGTCAGTGTAGCGGTTGTACCGCCCCCCAGTGCCAATAAACTTACCTGCATTGTGCAATCCACTCCTTGCAAAAATCCAGAACCGTTTCATACGGCTCGCCTTGATCTACCGGGCGGCGCACCACAACCAGCTTGACGCCGCACGCCCGGGCCGCCTTCAGCTTTTCTGCAAAGCCCCCCGGGGCGCCGCCATCTTTTGTGACCAGATAGCGGATTGCAAATTGATGCAAAAGCGCCACATTGAGTTCCACCCCGAAGGGCCCCTGCATAGCAATGATATGGCTCGGCGCGATACCGGCTTCCTTGCAGGCTTCCAGGCTGGACTCCAGGGGCAGTACCCTTGCAAACAAACGCTGTTCTCCCAGCGGCGCAAAAGCACTCAATTCCTTGGCTCCCGTTGTGAGCAAAATGTTACCTTCTGTCTTTTCCAACAGGCTGACGGCCTCTATCGTGTCCCTTACCGCCAGGCAATCCTCCGGCAAAGGGCTGGGTTGCCGCAGTAAGCGCTTATACACAGCGCCTGCCTGTTTTGCCGCTGCGCGGATATTGGCTGTAACCTGTGTTGCATACGGATGTGTGGCATCAATGCAGAGTGTTTGCGGCGCGAGCAACCGTGCCATATCCCCCACATCCAACCGGCCTGCTTGTACCTGTACACCGGGGTGTTTTCCCTGGTCTGTCTTTCCGTATTCCGTTGCCACACAGACAAGCACCGGCACACCAAAATCTGCCAATTCGCAGGAGAGTTTTTTCCCTTCGGTGGTTCCCGAAAAGATGACGATCTTCATACTTTCCGGTACCCCCTGGGAGTAACCAGCCAGTCCCCTTGCCGTGTTGTAGTACTGCTGCCCACAAAGACCGTCGTAAACATATCTACCGGTGCGTCCCGCAATGTTTCCAAGGTATAAAATTGTTTGTCCTGCCCCGGCCGTGCAATGTTGCGCACGGTAGCACAGGCAGTCCGGGGCGCTTTGCCTGCCGCAAGCAAAATATCTACCGCTCTTTGAAGATGGTCCTTGCGGCGGTGAGACGCCGGATTATAAAGGCACAGCGCAAAATCTCCCTGTGCGGCACATTGCAGTCTTTTTTCAATGACGTCCCAGGGCGTCAGGAGATCGGAAAGGGAAATCACGCAAAAGTCATGGCCCAGCGGCGCCCCCAGCACAGCCGCACCCGCCAGGGCCGCCGTAACACCGGGCACAATTTCGATGTTTACCGCCGGGTATTCCCCTGCCAGTTCCAAAATTGGCGACGCCATTCCGTACACACCTGCATCCCCGCTGCAAACCATCGCCACGGATTTGCCTGCCGAAGCCGTTTCCAGTGCCCAGCGGCAACGCTCCATCTCACCGCGCATGGGCGTGGTATAGGTTTCTTTGTCGGGATAAAGCGGTTTTACAAGATCAACATACACCGTATACCCGCACAGTACATCCGCAGCAGCCAGCGCCGCACGCGCCTGGCCGGTGAGCATGGTTTCTGCGCCGGGCCCCAGCCCAACCACATACAAGTTACCACACATGTGAAATCTCCAATCCAATTGATACGGCTTCACGGCAGCCGCCAGGGTCACCCCTGCACCGGCTGTCTTCCGGCACAGCAGCACACCTTCGCTGCAACGTACCGCAGCCCTTTCACACACATTATCGACTCCTGTCGTTTTCTTTACAAATGCAGAGGTCGAAAAATCGCCCGGGACCTGTACCAGTTCTTCGGCAGAATATGTTTGCAAGTTCCAGCCGTTTTGGCTGCAAAAGGCAAGCAGCCCCGGTTCCTGTGCCTTGAGATCGATACTTGCCGCATCGCAAACCGCCTGCCGCGGCAGAGGGAATGCATCCAACGAAGCCTCCAGCGTTTCAGCGGTTGTGCCTTTCCGGCAGCCGACCCCCAGTACAACTGCACGGGGCACCAGCCAGAGAACCGATTCCGGCTGCGGCGCAAATCCCACATACACATCATACGTGCCTTCCGTCACAGGCGCAACGCATTGCGGCGGCTGACCCGCAACGGGTTCTTCGGTCTTGATGTTTACAGTCTTTCCCGCCAGCAACTTTCCCGACACATTGCGGATACATTGGGGGTGCAGTACGGCACAGTTCTGGCAGCGCGCCCACTCGTCCACAGCAAAGATGCCGTTGGCATCGGTCGCCGTTGTGATCACAGGCTGAGCGCCACACAGCGCAGCCACCCTGCGTGCCAGATCATTGGCTCCTCCCAGATGCCCTGATAACAAGGGAATGACAAAGTGGGCACATTCATCGACCACAATCACCGCGGGGTCTGTGGTTTTGCTTTGCAGATACGGCGCAACAGCTCGTACCGCAATGCCAACAGCCCCCACATAGATCAGCGCCCTGTCCTGTGAGAAATGCGTTTCCGTCCACTGATGCAGCGTAAGCGACGGACCACTGCGGTATGCCGTGCCTTCCAGCGCCCGGGCCAGTTTTTGCGCCAATGCAAACCCTTTATCCGTAAAGGCGAGGCAGCTGACGCTCATTGTTGGCTCCCCTTTCGGAATTCCGTCGTAAAACCGGGATCATAAAGTTTGCTGCGCTCATAGGAAGTCGTATTTAAAAAATCCCCTACGAGAATCAGCGCCGTTTTGGTAATGTTATGCTCAACCCCGCATTGCGCCAAGGTCCCCACGGTGCAGCGCACAACCTTTTCCTCGGGCCAGGTTGCCTTATATACAAGGGCGACCGGAGTGTTTTCGGTATAGGCCCCCTGCAACAGCGCTGCCTGAACTGCGGGTACCATACCTGCAGAAAGGAAAATCACCATACTGGCACCATGCTGTGCAAGGTCCGCCAGTGCTTCGCGTTTCGGTACCGGTGTACGCCCGGCCATTCGGGTGATGATTACCGTCTGGCTGATCCCGGGCAGCGTATATTCGGCATTCAACGCCGCGGCAGCGCCGCAAAAGCTGGACACACCCGGTGTATCGTCATACGGGATTCCCAATCGATCCAGTTCATCCATCTGTTCACGGATGGCGCCATAGATGCTGGCATCGCCGGTATGCAGGCGCACCGTTTCCCGCCCCTGTTTTTCCTGCGACCGCATCACGTCCAGAACCTGTTCCAGCGTCATTTCGGCACTGTTATAAATGGCGCAGCCATCTTTCGCCAAAGCCAACAACGCCGGATTGACAAGGCTGCCCGCATAGATGATACAATCCGCACGGCGCAGCAGTTCTGCTCCGCGCAGCGTGATCAAATCGGGAGCGCCCGGTCCGGCCCCCACAAAATGAACCATAACTTACTCCTTTACAAGGATCGTGGCAAAATACCCGGCCGGTCGCTCGGCGTCATATCTGGAAAGATCCGGCCAGACTTCCTCATTGGGCAGCCCGCAGTTGCAAACCATTGCACTGTGGGAAAGTTTGCCGTAGGTTGCCAACGCTTCCAGCGTTTGGGGAAGCTGGCGTCCGGTTTTCATCAAAATTTTGCTGCCCGGTAAATCCAGTACCTCTTCCGCCGCGGTTCCCGGCGCGATGGTCAGCGTTTCATTCATTCCCGCTGTCAGGGATTGGTTGAGCCGCGCAGCCGAAGCACAGAAGCTCGGCACACCGGCCAGCATCGCGGTGGTGTAGCCTTGTGCCTGCAAAATTTCCTGCAGATACCCGAATGTAGCATAGACCGAAACATCGCCAAGATTGAGCATGGCCACATCCTGCCCTGCATCCAGGTATTCACGCAGTTTGTCCGCTGCTGCGGCGTGTGCCTCCTGCAGTATATCAGGATTGCGGCTCATCGGAAAATGCAGCGGCACAATGGTTTTGCCCGTAAGGTCCACGGCGCCCTGCGCAATCTCCAACGCCAGCATCTGCCCGCTTTTGGTTTGCGGCGCCGCAATCACCGGGCAACACTGCAGCCGTCGCACGGCTTGCAGCGTCATCAGCTCGGGGTCACCCGGGCCGACACTGACGCCATACAGGATACCATGTTCTACCATTGTTGCAATATCTCCTTTGCGGGCCGGGTCATGCCCAGCAAGCCGAATTGATTGGAAAAAAGTACCGCACCGATCCGACAGCTAGACCCAATACGGTGTTCGAGATGGCGTTGGATTGCTTCCAACAAAGACGTCATCACTCTGTCGCGCAGATGCGCCTGATCGAGAATTTCAAGACAGGCATCCGTTGTTGCGGCATTCATCAGGGCCTGACAGGTTGCGGTATCCGCCCCGCAGATGGCGGCATGTGCGCATAAAAGCTCCGTGCGACAATCCGCATAGCGGGAATGTGTGTTCATGATGCCACCGGCCAGCTTGACCAGCTTGCCGATATGCCCCACCAGCAACAATTGTTCTATTCCTTCTACCGCGGCACAGTCCAGCGCTTCGCCCAGAAAGTTGGAGCATTTGACAACCGGCACACCGAAAGTATCCCATCCCTGCGTATGCAGAAAATCCGTCCCATAGTTGCCGGGCGTCAGAATCAGACGGTTGGATTCCGCCGCATGTTGGCGGATTTCCAACGCTATGGTGTCTACAATCGCCTGTTCGCTCATGGGCTCTACAATACCGGAAGTCCCCAATATAGACAAACCACCTTCCACCCCGAGCTGGGGGTTGAAAGTTCGGCGGGCGGCTTCTGCTCCACCTTCAATGCTGATGATGACGGAAATTCCTCCGGTATAGCCGGATTCCCGGCATACTTCTTCCACCTGTTGGCGGATCATCTGACGCGGCACACGATTGATAGCCGCCTCTCCGACCGGTTGGTCCAGGCCGGGCTTGGTCACCCGCCCCACGCCGTCACCGCCGTCAATCGCCACGCCAGGCATATCTGTTTTGGACACAGTCGCCGTCACAGGCAGTCCATCAGTCACATCAGCATCGTCCCCAGCATCTTTGCGGACACTGCAAATGGCCGCTTGTCCCTGCATACGGCACTCAATGGGACGTACCGAAACCTCCCAGCCTTTGGGCGTCAACAGCGTCAGCACCCGGGGCTGCTTTCCCGTCAGCAGCAGACGCGCCGCCCCCTGTGCTGCCAATGCGGCGCAGGTCCCTGTGGTATAACCGCAGCGCAGCAAACGCTGACCGCTGCGGATCGAATGGTCAAAGGACATGGTTTACTCCAGAATTTCTTTGAGTTTGGCGCAATACAACTGCTGAATTCCCGGAAGGCGGCCAAGTCCTTCCAGCGTGCAGCGCACGGTGAATCCGGCCACTTCCAGTTGACTTTTCCAGCTTTCCGGGTCATCTCCCGCCATATCATGGCAGGCGTGATCCCCAGCCACAAGCAGAAGTGGCACCAGATGCACCTTGCAATACCCTGCCTGCTGAATCTGCGGCAATACATCGGTCAGGGCAGGCCAGCCTTCTACCGCTGCCACAAACGTATCCGGGCGTCCATGTAAAGCAAATACACTTTGCAGCGCCGGATACACCACTCCTGCAAAATGTTCGGTGCCATGCCCCATAAAGAGCAGCGCCTCTCCCTCTATGGCCGCATAGCTCTGCCCCATAATTTTCGCCACTTTCTGCAGATCATTGGTTTCAGCGAGCAGCGGCTTACCCAGAACAAAACGCGAAAAACGCATGGCATATGGGGAAATTTCGGCTTTTATTTTATCGTATTCATACCCGTAAAGCAAGTGTGTGGGCTGCACAGCCACATCGGTAACTCCATCAGCAAGCAGTTCTTCCAGCACTTCCGGCAGGCTTTTTACCACCTCGCCGCGGGCGGCAAGCCGCTTACGGATCATGCGGCTGGTAAGGGCGCGTGCGAAATAGCGTTCCGGAGCCTCTGCCTGCAAAGCGGACTCAACCGCCAGGAGGTCGGTGCGGCCATTCTCCACGGTTGTGCCAAAGCTGACACAGACCAGTGCTTGTTTCATCGTTGTTTCTCCTTTCGTGTGGTCCGGTACAGAATATACGGCACTCCGTCTTCATCTGTACCGACACGCGCCTTTACGCCGTATACTTTTTCAATAAACGCCGGTGTCAGTAACTCTTGCGGCGTTCCGCTGCCCGCAAGCTTTCCATTTTGAAGCGCAAACAAATAATCGCAGTATACCGCTGCCAGGTTTAGATCATGCACAGCCAGAAGCACCGTCTTATCCAGACTGCGCAACAGTTCCATCATCTGTAGCTGATATTGAATATCCAGGTGGTTGGTCGGCTCATCGAGAATCAGACAGGGCGTCTGCTGGGCAAGTGCCCTGGCCAATACCACCCGCTGTTGTTCCCCTCCGGACAGCGTGGAGAAGATCCGGTCTGTTTTTTCCTCCATGCCAACCGTTTCAAGTGCCTCCTGTACAATACGGTAGTCCTCTGCCGTATCCCGTTCAAAGGCGCGCTTATGGGGAGAACGCCCCATAAGAACCACTTCACGCACCGTAAAATCAAAGCTGTACGCATGGTGTTGCGAAACAACAGCCAGTTGCCGGGCGCTCTGGCGGACGCTATACCCTTGCATATCGCGTCCATTCAGCAATACGGCGCCGCGAGTCGGCTTTAAAACACGGTAGATACATTTGAGCAGGGTACTTTTGCCGCTGCCATTGGGGCCAATGATACCGACGATCTGCCGGGATTCTGCGGCCACCCGGATGTGAGCAAGGATTTCTTGCCCGCCCAATGTCACGCACAGATCTCTGGTTTCCAGCGTCATCCGTTCTCGCCTCCAAATCCATACCGATGCCGCGCCATCAGATACAAAAACACCGGTGCGCCGAGAAGCGATGTCAAAATGCCGATTGGCATTTCGTTGCCCGGCAGCAGTGTCCGGCAGGCCACATCTGCCCAGACAAGAAAGATGGCCCCCGCCAGTGCCGAAACCGGGACAAGGCGTCGATGGTCAGTTCCAAGCAGCAGACGCACGGCATGCGGGACAACCAAGCCCACAAAACCAATGGTCCCTGCATTGTATACCGAAAAACCAATAAGCAGCGAAGTGATTACCAGATAGACGATGCGTCGAATATGCAAATCCGTTCCCAGCGTCACGGCGCTGTCATCCCCCACCAGCATCAGGTTCAAGGTGCGGCTTTGGGTAACAAAAAATACAGTTCCCGCCAGTACTGCCACAACCATCATAATGTTATCCTGCCAGTTGGCTGCCCCCAACCCGCCCATGGTCCAGCGAATAATCTGTGCCGGTGCCTGGTCATCGTTTCGCAGGTAGATGGCGAAATTGGAGAACGCCCCGCAAACCGCAGAAAGAGCTGAGCCTGCCAGCAGCAATTTGACCGCCGTTGCACGCCCGCCCAGGTTTGCCAGGAAAATAACCGCAAAAGATACGACCAGCGCCCCGACAAACGCCATAGCACCTACCGAACGCGCGCCCAGCACCGCCCCCACGCCAAACAAAGCCGCCAGTGTTGCCCCCAGGGACGCACCCGATGAAATACCCAGAATATATGGATCAGCCAAGGGATTTTTTACGATTGCCTGCATGACTACACCGCATACCGCAAGGGCTGCACCAACCGCTGCTCCCAGTACCAGCCGTGGCAGCCGGATCAGCCATACCACGTCGTGCAGTGCCGAACCAGCAGCCCACTGGTCAGGGACCGGCACACCAAACAATGCATGCATTCCTTTATAGTAGAGAACGCCATACACATCCTGCAGCGGCAAAGACATCGTCCCAAAGCTGACCGCTGCTACAAGCGAAAGCGGAAGCAGTATCCCAAGCGCCAAAATCACGCCGTTGCCGGCTGACGGGCTGCGCAGCCATCCTGCGTTTGTGTTTGCCTTCATGCAGCAAGCTCCGGGTACATTCCTGCCGCAAGCGTTTGGATTCCATCCATGGCCCGTGGCCCGGCGGCATAAATGTCACCCAGCATCACAAGGCAGACCCGCCCGTTTTGTACCGCAGACAAACTGGCCAAAGCCGGGTCAGCCTCAATGACAGCCTTCTGGCTGGCCATCACGCTTGCAGGGTCATCGCCGGAATAGGCCATATAGACCACAAAAATCACATCGGGATTACAGGCCAGCAAATCTTCTTTGCTCATCTCGTTGCCATCGGGGTTCACCAGTTCCCCGCCCAGTTGTGCTACCATGTCACCAGCCAGTGTATCGGCACCGTAGTTGCGGATAGTATTTCCCTGCGGCTCCACCACGGCCACACGGACCGGGGCCTGCCCTTCCACAGCTGCCAGTGTCTGCGCAATTTCCTGTTTCATTTCGCCCACCAGGTTTTCTGCGGTTTCCTCCACGTCAAAAATACGGCCAAGATTCAAAATATCGGTGTATTCATTTTCCAAGGTACGCTTGTGATTTCCGGGGCGCGTATTGGAATTCATATACGTGGCAACGCCTTTTGCGTTCCAGTCTGTAGCGTCACCGATCATCTTGTCGCTGAAGAGGGACCCCCAGGAAAGAATCATATCGGGCTGCAGCATCGTAACAGTTTCCTTGTCAGGCGCAAAAACGTCTTCCTGGTAATGCATATCAGCAAAACCATCCAGCCACTCGGCTTTGACCTCATTGTCGAGGCCATAGCTGGCTATTACGTGATCTTCCAGGCCCAACGCAATCATCGTTTCAATGGAGCCCTGATAGACTGCCACCACCCGCTCGGGTGCCTGCGAGTAGGTGTACTCGATTTCATCGCCTGCATAGTTGTAATTGGTGATGGTAACCGGGTAATGCTCTGCCGCTTCCGTGGTTGCCTTTGTTTCGACAGGCACAGAAGAAGTCGAAGACGCTGCCCCGCAGGCATTCAGAGTCAATGCCAAAGCGGACAGGATTGCCGCAGCGCGGCACAATTGGATTTGCTGCATAGATACCTCCTGATATTGTACAAACCATTTCCAACTGCACCGCAAAAAGAAAAGGCCTGTTTCGGCTGCAACAGCCGAACAGACCCATACAAAAACAAAGCGCCCACCAAAACACGATGCACTTTCGTTTTCCGCGCAAACGTTTGGTCCGTCCGCCGCACGGGTCCTGCACCCGGTATGGCAGCGGTTTGTGCCGCCATGCCCGGCAGTATGAATTCCAAGGCAGGTCTTCCGGCTCTGGCGTCATGGCCCTCACCTCGTCTTCCCACAACTCAATGCAGTGACGTACAGTTTGGTTCAGGCTCTGCCATTACGGCGGCGGTCCCGCGCAGGTTTTGCACCTGCTTCCCTATTCTCCCGGCCAACCATATAAAAGGTCCCGGGCACCTTGAAATGCTTTGCTGTACAAGGATACCATAAAAACCGCCGCCCTGCAAGAGGCGGCGGTCCATTTGTGCAGGAGAGTACCTGTTATCCAAGAATCTGTTTTGCCAGATCCGCGCTGGCTTTAGCGTCCTTACAATAGAAGTCCGCACCAATTTCCTTGGCATAACTGGGCGTAAGCACCGCACCGCCTACCCAGACCTGGCAATCCAGCTTTGCGGCGTGCAGCGCATCAATAGTCGCTTTCATATTGGGCACAGTCGTTGTCATAAGAGCCGACAGCCCGACCAGCTTGGCACCGGTCGTCCGCACCGCTTCCACAACACGCTCCGGCGGCACATCCCGGCCGAGATCCAGCACGTCGTAGCCGTAATTTTCCAGGATCACACGCACGATGTTCTTACCGATATCATGCACATCGCCCTTAACGGTAGCAACAACGATTTTTCCTTTTGCAGCGCTCTGCGGCTGGCCCTGTGCCGCAATCTTGGCCTTAACAGCATCAAATGCCGCCTGTGCCGCCGTGGCGGACTGGAGAAGCTGCGGCAGGAAGATGGTACCTTTTTCAAAGCCGTCGCCCACCACATCCAGTGCCGGAATCAGCGAAGCATTCACCACATCCAGCGGCTCTTTGGTTGCCAACGCTGCTTCGGCAGCAGCCTTGGCTTCGGATTTCAGGCCGCGGCGAACCGCATCAAACAGCGGATCATCCACTGCCACATTGTTCTGGACAGAGGTCACATTTTTGCTGACCTGCTGCGTTTGAATCTGCACATCGGCATAGGTGGCCACATAGTCAGCGCTCTGCTTATCCTGGGAAGTCAGCACTCGGTATGCGCGCACCGCCGCCATCATCTCCGGAGTGTTGGGGTTCATAATGGCAAGGTCAAGCCCCGCAGCCATCGCCATTGTCAGGAAGGTGGTGTTCAGATATCCACGGCAAGGCAAACCAAAACTGATATTGGAAACGCCCAGCACCGTGCGTACACCCAGTTCTCGTTTGCAGCGGCTCAGTGCTTCCAGTGTCTGGGCCGCTCCCTCCTGCTGAGCACTGGCGGTCAGCGTCAGGCAGTCAATATAAATGTCTTCCTTCGGGATGCCGATTTCCGTGGCGGCCTTGACGATCTTTTGGGCGATAGCGAACCGGCCCTCCGCACTGGTGGGGATTCCCTGCTCATCCAGTGTAAGGCCAACGACGGCAGCGCCGTACTTTTTGCACAGCGGAAGGATTTCCTCAAGCGTTTTCTGTTCGCCGTTCACCGAGTTCACGATGGGTTTACCATTGTAGATGCGCAGCGCCCGGGACAAGGCTTCCGGGTTGGAGGAATCCAGCTGCAGGGGCAAGTCGGTAACAGCCTGTAAATCTCTGACCAGCCGTTCCAGCGTGGCAGCCTCATCGATACCGGGCAATCCGGCATTGACATCCAGCACTTCGGCCCCCGCCTCAGCCTGTGCCACCGCCTGGGCACAAGGATAGGCGCTGTCGCCCTCGCGCAAAGCCTGCTGCAAACGTTTTTTGCCGGTGGGGTTGATGCGTTCGCCCACTACCGTGATACCATCCACCTCGACAAACCGAACCGGCGTACACAGGCAGCTGCGGCGCAGCGGAATTTTCCGTGCCGGAACCAAAGGCGAAAAAACTTCCTTTAATTTTGCAATATACGCCGGGGTGGTACCACAGCAGCCGCCGACCATCGAAACACCGATGGCCGCATAAGCCTGCATTTCCCGGGCAAATTCATCGGCATCCAAATTGTAAGAGCCATCCGGGTTGGGCAGCCCCGCATTGGGTTTGACAAAGACCGGAATTCCTGCCGGTACGGTACGGCAAAGCCGCTGCGCAAAAGGCAGAATCTCTGCCGGTCCCAACGAGCAGTTGATGCCGATGGCATCTGCCCCCAAACCGGCCGCCGTAACACCGTAGCTTTCTACCGTGCATCCGGTAAAGGTACGGCCACGGCTTTCAAAACTCATGGAAACAAATACCGGCAACTGGCTGTTCTCTTTGGCGGCCAGAATGGCAGCCTTGAGTTCATAGAGGTCGGTCATCGTTTCGAGAAAAACGAAATCTGCGCCCGCCTGCACACCCGCCTGTACAATCTCGGCAAATGCGTCATACGCTTCCTCAAAAGGCAGCGTACCGGCCGGGGCCAGCAATTCTCCCAGTGGGCCGATATCCAATCCAACCAGCGCGCCGGTAGTTGTCGCCGCCTCCTGCGCACAGGCCAAGGAAGCCTGCACAACCTGCGCAACGCTGTATCCCGTGCCCGCCAGTTTCCGTGCATTGGCACCGAATGTATTCGCCAGCAGAAGGTCGGCCCCGGCGGCCGCATATTCCGCATGAATCGCTTTCAGGGTTTCGGGCATTTCCAGCGCAGCCAGTTCCGGTTTCTGACCAGGTTTCAGGCCGCGTTTCTGCAATTGGGTTCCCATGCCGCCGTCAAGAAAAACAAAACGGCGGCGGTCAAATATCGATTCGATCTGCACAGGCAGTTCCCCCTCGTTTGCATATCATTTTTGGGAAAAACAAGTGGTCCCTTTCTTGCGGAACGCACAGGTTTCCCGCAGATGGCAGGTACTGCATCCCGCCAGCGTACCCGTAACCGGGTGATCCGCGATGCCCAGCAAAGCCGTGGTGCTTTTACGCGGCGCCAAAAGATGCTGCTCTGTCACCGCCACGCCGCAGCCGCGCACGCTGTCGGCAGCAAGGCAAATTTCATCGTTGAGCTCCAGTGGACAATCCCCGTATCCCGGCGCAAACCGGCCGGTCAGATAGCGACCACTTTTCAGCAATTCCGCGCGCAGTTCTTCTTCCAGCGCATCGCACACCTGTTCCAACAAGACCGAAGCCATTGCGTCGGTGGTAGCCGCCAGCGCAATATCTGTCAGTTCCATGCGCCGCAGCAGTGTGTCCACCTCGCTGCCCAACGTAGCTGCCATCACAAGCACTTCGTCACAACCTTTCAGGTGGCGCTCCAGATCGTGGCCGCGATTTTGCAGCGGTAATACCGTGCCGGGAAGCCTTCTCCAGACAGCACGCGGTGTGGCAGTTTTCATCAACTGCTGTTCCGCGTTGTCCAGCAGTGCAGTGGATGCTGCGTCCGGCTGCCATCCGGCGGCACCCATATAGCGCAGCGCAGTTGCACGGTCAACGGAATGTGGCTTGGGCCGCACCATTACAGCAAGTCCTTGATGCCGTCATAGACTTTTTCTGCCACTACAGCATCGTTCATGGCATAAAGGTGCACGCCGTCCGCACCGCCTTCAATCAGATCACGCAGCTGACGCACTGCATAATCGATACCGGCATCGTACAAAGCCGCCGGATCATCCTGCCAGCGGGAGATCATACGGGTAAAATCCGACGGCAGACTGGCGGAGGAAAGCGCCACCGTACGCTCGATCTGGCTGCGCTTGACGATGGGCATAACACCTGCGGAAACCGGCAGCGTAATCCCCGCCCGACGTGCAAGGTTGAGGAATCGATAGAAATGCATATTGTCAAAGAACAGCTGGGTAACAAGATGCTCTGCACCGGCAGCTTGTTTGCTGCAAAGATTCTCGACATCCTTGCGCAGGTTTTCTGCTTCCGGATGTCCTTCCGGGTAGCAGGCACCGTGCACCGAGAAATCCGGCTTGTATTCTTTAATAAAAGCGGTCAGATCACAGGCATGCACAAAATCCGGGCTTTCCGGGCGAGTCGGCGTGCGGTCGCCCCGCAATGCCAACACATCATGTACGCCCACCTGTTCCAGCTGGTCAAGAATCTTTGCCGCGCTGGCACGGTCATTGCCCATGCAGATCAGATGCGCCAGTGTCGGGATACCGAGTTCATTCTGAATCAGGTCGGCTACTTCCACCGTAGAAACACCGCCGGACGATCCCCCCGCGCCAAAAGTGACACTGATAAAGTCCGGCTTCAGGCGGCTCATTTCATGGAGTGTTGCACGCAGTTTTTCCATCTGTGTTGTCTGTTTCGGCGGGAAACACTCGATGGAAAATACACAGCGCTTGGCTTTAAACTGTTCGGTAATCTTCATATACTTTTACTACTCCCTCTATCCTTACGGAGATGTTTCACGCCGCAGCATCCAGCGTATCGTCGGATGTTACGGCAGTCAAAACACCATCCTCGTAGGTAAATGTAATGGTTCCCATGGTATCGGTCCGGTAAATTTCTGCACCGACCTCCTGCAAGCGGCGTAACGTTGCCGCATTGGGATGCCCATACTCGTTATCCACCCCGCAGCTGATGGCTGCTGCCTGCGGCCGCACAACCGACAGGAGTTCTTCGCCGCTGGAGGTGGAAGAGCCATGATGCCCGGCCTTGTATACCGTGGCATATAAATCGGTACCGTAACGCTGGACCAGTGCTTCTTCGGCAGGTTCCTCGGCGTCCCCGGTGGCCAGATAACGGAAGGTTCCCGCTTCAAACAGCAGGCAAAGCGAACCATTGTTGGCATCGTCCGCATTTTCCATCCACTGGCTGCTGCTCTGCAGTACCTGCAGCGTACCGGCCCCCAGCATATATTGGTCACCTTCCACCGTTTCGGTCACAACCGTACCAGCATCAGCTGCCTGTTCCAGCAGCCCGCGCGGCCAGGGGGAATCTGCATCCGAATCCGTTTCCCACACAGGCAACAGCAATTCATCAACCTGCAAATTTTCCAGCACGGCCAATGCGCCGCCGGTATGGTCCGCATGTGGATGGGTCAAAATCAGATACTGCAATTCAGTAACCCCTGCCTGACGCAGGCCACGCACCAAGGTATCCCGGGAATCTGCGGTACCGGTATCAATCAGGCAGTACTTCCCGTCCTGACCAATCAGCACCGAATCCCCCTGGCCCACATCAAGCACCGTAACCGTTGTTGCACTGCCTGCCAGTACTTCGGCATCGGGGCCTTCCATCGGCACACCAAAGGCCGTATACAGGTCCGACCAGGTTGGAATTGCCCCCTGGCCGCCGTGATATTCGATCACAAAAGCAGCCGCCGCCAGCAACAGTGCCATTAGTATCGCTGCAATGCGCGGATACGCTTTTCTGCTGCGGCGACGCCGCCGTTTACGCTTCATCGTACTGGGCATTCAATTTACGCTCCTGCCATTGGGCTCGCGTGACAAGCACCGAGCGGGGCTTTGCACCCTCATACGGGCCAATGATTTTTTCCTGTTCCATCTGGTCCATAATACGGGCGGCACGGGCATACCCAAGCTTGCAGCGGCGCTGCAAAAGGCTTGTGGATGCCTGTCCGGCATCGATCACGCACTCTACCGCCTGCTCAAACATCGGGTCCAGAGAACCACTTCCGTCCCCGTCGTCATCGCCCTTTTTGCTTCCCTTTTCAGCCACGGCGCGCCGCTCCATTTCCGCGATCATTTCCTCGTCGTACTGCGAGGAGGACGTGGATTTGATAAAGCTGAGCACGGCCCCGATTTCTTCATCGGTGACAAAGGTACCCTGCACGCGCACCGGCTTTGCGGCGCCCACCGGCAGGAACAGCATATCACCGTTGCCAAGCAATTTCTCGGCACCAGAGGAATCGAGAATGGTACGCGAGTCGATCTGGCTGGAAACGGCAAAAGCAATGCGGCTGGGAATGTTGGCTTTGATCAGACCGGTAATGACATCTACACTGGGACGCTGCGTGGCCACGATCAGATGGATGCCGGCTGCACGTGCTTTCTGTGCAATACGGCAGATGTAATCTTCCACTTCCTTGCCGGCCACCATCATAAGGTCTGCCAACTCGTCGATGATGATTGCAATATAGGGCAGATGTTCCAGCCCGTTCTGCGCAGCGAGTTTGTTATAAGCCTTGATCTCTCGCACATTGTTTTCGGCAAAGAGCTTATAGCGGCGTTCCATCTCCGCAACGCTGGCACCCAGGGCACCGGCCGCTTTCCGTGGTTCGGTAACGACCGGCATCAGCAGATGGGGAATGCCGTTATACTCGGCAAGTTCTACCACCTTGGGGTCGATGAGGATCAGTTTGACATCCTCCGGCCCCGAACGGAACAGGAAGCTGATGATAATGGAGTTTACGCAGACCGATTTACCACTGCCGGTAGAGCCTGCAATGAGCAGATGGGGCATCTTGCACAGATCCGCCACCTGTGCGGTACCGGCAATATCCTTGCCCAGCGCCATTGTGAGCGGGCTGCGCATATTGATGTAATTCTGCGATTCAAACACCGTACGGATGTTGACGGTAGAACGAATCTTGTTGGGCACCTCAATGCCCACGGCCGGTTTACCGGGGATCGGTGCTTCGATACGTACCCCCGCCGTGGCCAGGTTCAGTGCAATATCATCGGCCAGGCTTGTAATACGGCTGACCTTGATACCGGCCTGGGGCTGCAGTTCATAGCGCGTAACCGACGGTCCGCGGCAGATATCCAGAATTTTTGTCTTGACACCAAAGCTTTCCAGCGTATTGACAAGGGTATCCGCATTTTTCTTCATTTCGCGGGCTGCCCCGGCTTCGTCCTCCGGACGGGTCGCATTGAAAAGGTTCAGCGAAGGATAGCAGTAAGGCTTGGGCGGCTCTTTTGAGGCGTTGGCCAGCAAAGAAACCGGGTCTGCCTTGGCCGCCGACGGCGGGGTATGAATCGGTGCAGAAGCCGAGTTGCCGACTGCAGAACTGACCCGCAGCTCAGCCGCTTCCCCACCCTGGGGTACAATGTAAGAGCTTTCGGTGCCCGTAGGCTGCGCCGACGGTGCAGCCTGGTTCTCCAGCAGGTCCGAAAGCGGACGGCCCGACTGCCAGGCCGCACTGGCAGCCTGCCCCACATCAAAACTGCCGTTCAAAGTGGGAATGGCAGTTGCCGGATGCAATTCTTCCGGCGAGAACGCCATGGTATCTCCCGGCACGCGCGGTGCGGTCGGTTCCGGCTCAACCGGCACCAGCGGCGTATCGAATCCTTCCGGCTGCGGCTCGGGACGCAGCGCAACGGAGAATCCCTGATCCTCTTCCGGCGCCGTATAGGCTGAACCCGCTTCCTGCGGTGCATAATAAGGCGCATGGCCGCTGACCGCACGGTTGATCAGGGAATCCAGTTCATCCCCTGTTTCCGATACCTGCGCCGGTTCTTCGGGCTGAAGTTTCAGTTCAAAATCTTCCTGCGGGGCCGGGGCAGGCGCAGGTTCTGCCTTTGGCGCATGGAAACGCTGCGAATCCGACAGGTGGGACAACGGGTCCATGCCAAATGTACCACCGGGGCCAATGTTTACAGGCTCCAGAGGATCGTGTTCCACGGCCTGTTTCAGCGCCTGCGTTTCCGGGCTGGGGCCAAGGTCCACATCAAAGGAAGCACGCGGTGCAGCCCCCATGCCCGACATGCCGGGCATTACCGGTGTTGCCGCCTTGGATGCCACCGGGCTTGCCGCAGCAGCCGTTCCACCAGGAATTCTGCCTGTATCGGCAATGACATCATACGCCGGGTGATGGCGGCGCTGCGCATCGGGCAGCGTATCCGTCAGGTTTTCAATGGGTTCTTCTTCCGGTTCGCTGCCAAACAGCTGGGTATCATAGGCAGATTCTGCGGCTTCCCGCTCTGCACGGGCATCCTGCACTTTGCGATACTGTCCATCGATGAACTGCACAACATCCACCGGTGTGATGGCAAAAAACACCATCAGCCCCAACAGGAAGACAAGCAGCATCAGTACATTAGACGCAGGCCGACCGAACAAAGCCAACAACGTAGCCCCAATGGGCGCACCCAATACGCCGCCTTCCCAGAAACCCGTCTGACCACGCATATACAGCATCTTGACGATTTCCCAGACGTTGGCCTCGCTCACCGACACCTTGGAAAACACTACCGGCACACTGGCGCAAAGCACCCCCATCAGGATCACCTTACCCGTAAAAAGTGCCACACGATACCCGGACGCCAACAGATACGCCAGGTACAGCAAAAACGGTCCCACCAGATAGGTCATAATACCGAAAATGCCAAACAGGCCCCCTCGCATGGCTTTCCAGATGTTCTGGCCGGGAACCAGGACCATGGCCACACAAAGCAAGCCCAGGCCCGCCAGCAAAACGCTGCGGACCAGGTTGGGATTTTCTGCCCGACGCTGGGCACGCCGGGAAACCGTCTTTTTGCTGCGGGACGACGAAGACCGGCTGCCGGAACTGCGGGCGCGCGAAGAGGAACTTCGGCTTGCAGAAGATTTTCTTTTACTGCTGCTTTTACTGGAACGAGACTGTGCCATAATTGAATATAACCCCTCTATTGCACTCTATATAAAATAAGTAGGCGCCTGCGCCTAACGAACATTCGGTACTTATTTTATCACGAATACCGGGGGTTGTAAATGGAAAATCCCGCGCTCGCGCGAAGTACGTTTCCCGTCACATCTCTCAGTTTTTTCCTTCAATTTCTTTATACAGATAACGCAGCGCATCCGAGAGGCCGCCCAGTTCATCAATCACCCCTTCCTCTACAGCCTGACGGCCGTCAAGCACAGTGCCCATATCCATGACAAGTTCGCCAGTATTGTGCATCAATGCTGTGAACCGACGGGCTGTAATCCCGGAATGCCCGGCCACAAACCCGACAATACGCTCCTGCATCTGTTCAAAATAGCGAAGTGTCTGCGGCACCCCCAGCACCATGCCAGAATGCCGTACCGGGTGTACTGTCATAGTGGCCGTCGGTACAATAAAGCTGCGCCGGGCTGATACCGCCAGTGGAATTCCGATGGAATGTCCGCCGCCCAACACCAGGGTGGCACTGGGCTTGCTGACCCCTGCAATGAGTTCCGCAAGTGCCAAACCGGCTTCCACATCCCCGCCGACTGTATTAAGAATCACAAGAAGCCCCTCAATTTCAGGGTCTTCCTCAATGTCTACAAGCTGCGGGATAACATGTTCGTACTTGGTGGTCTTCTGACTGTCCGGAGCCAGTGTATGCCCCTCGATCGTACCGATTACCGTCAGGCAGTGAATTGCGTGGCGCCCCTTTGTGGCCGGCACGATGCCGTCTTCGGTAATCAGATCATGTTCCAGACGCTTCAACGCCGCGTTTTCAGTGGGATTCAGTTTGATTTTCTCTTTGGATTTCTTGGAGGTGGGTTCCATATTGTGCAGCTCCTTCCTGATTTTGCTCCTTTGAAGTATGCCCTTCCCCGGATTTGGTATGCATAGTTGCCCGCAAAATTGTTTTGATTGTTTCGGGAATCCGTATTTTCCCCGAAATTCGCATATAAATTGCGCATTCTTTTTTGCATAATATCATTGTTGAACAGTTTTGCAAAAAACTTAGATAAAAAATTGACAATTTTGCGGAGAGTATTTATAATAAATTATAAAATTGTATTTGTTGAATTTAGCCGTGCAGTAAAACTGCCGGTCTGTTGCGAGGTAATACTACTATGGCGGTTCAAAATAAAGTATCTCTGCCGGTAATCAAACGATTGCCAAAATATTATCGCTATCTCACCAATCTGTCCGCCGACGGAAAAGAAAAGATCTCTTCCAGTGAACTGGCCCACATGATGGGCACCACGGCCAGCCAGGTGCGTCAGGACTTCAACTGCTTTGGCGGTTTTGGCCAGCAGGGCATCGGCTATAAAGTGGACGTCCTGCGTGCTGAGATCGGCAAACTGCTGTTCGGCGACGGCGAGCGGCTGCCCACCATCCTGATCGGTGCAGGTCATCTGGGTTCGGCGGTTTCCAGCTTTATTAACCGGGATACCAATGGCTATCGTCTGATCGGCGTCTTCGATATCAATCCTGATCTTTTTGACAAAGAAATGTGCGGCGTCCCTATTCTGCCGTTGCACGATCTGGCCGCTTTCTGTGCAGAGCACCATCCCGAAGTCGCCGTCCTCTGCGTCCCGCGTCAGAGCGCCATCGATTTGGCCGGGGATCTTGTTTCCTACGGCATCCAGGGCGTATGGAACTTCAGCCACTATGACCTTTCCGTTGAATATCCGGAGCTGACCGTCGAGAACGTCCACCTGGGCGACAGCCTGATGAGCCTCGGCTACCGGCTGCGCAACAAAGAGTAACGGAGGATTCCCCTTCATGGCAAAACTGTACTTTCGCTACGGTGCAATGAACAGTGGTAAAACCACTGCTTTGATGCAGGTAGCCTACAACTACAAAGAGCGCGGCATGCGGGTCCTGATTCTGAAACCCGCAATCGATACCAAAGGGCAGGATTGCATCGTGTCACGCCTCGGCATCAGTTGTAAAGTAGATTTGCTTGTCACTCCAGCCATGGACATTGTGGAACTTGTCAAAGCCGACACCGCCGCCCATGGTGCACCCGCCTGTGTGCTGTGTGATGAAAGCCAGTTTTTCACGCCCCAGCAGGCAGAGCAGTTGTTCCTTGTGACGGTGGATCTCGGCATTCCTGTGATATGCTACGGGCTGCGGGCCGACTTCATGCTGCGCGGTTTCCCCGGTTCTACACGTTTGCTGGAACTGGCTCACACCATCGAGGAGCTGAAAACCATCTGTGCCTGCGGTCGCAAAGCCATCTGCAACGGGCGCAAAGTCAACGGAGAATTTGTATTCGAGGGCGCGCAAGTGGCCATTGACACCGTAGACAATGTAGAATATCAAAGTCTTTGCCCACAGTGCTGGTACCGCGAGTATCGTGCTTTTCTAAAACGCCACGGAAAAACGAAATAAAAAATTATTTCCCCGGCTCTTGTTGTAAGAGCCGGGGATATTTTTATTTATTGATTCGTTTGTAATACTGACGATACTGCTGCGGCGACATCCCGGTTGCATCCTTGAAAACACGGCGGAAATGCGCTGTTGTCATGAATCCGGTGTTGCGTGCAACCGTAGAAATACTGTCCGACGATTTTTCAATGAGATTCTGTGCCGCTTTGATGCGCACACCGTTTATATACTCGATCAGGCTGAGGTTGGTAGATTTTTTAAACAGGCGGCTCAGATAATACGGGCTGATATAGAACTGGCTGGCGATCCCGGTCAGCGTAAGTTTTTCGGCATAGTGCTGAGCGATATAGGCCTGAATCTGGTCCACAATATGATTGCTGACGCGGCCCCTTTCCCCGCCCTGTTCCTGCTGCTGCAGGCACAGTTTTTTCAGTTCCAGCAGCAGCGTTGCCAGCACCATAACCCGCATAGCTTCACCTTCCTGCGAAGTATCCCCCTCCAGAGCCAGAAGCTGCTGAAGCATATTCTGAACATGATTCTGCTGCTTGACCGAAATGCCTGACAGAAGATGATTGTGTTCTTCTGTAAGAAACGAGAAGAAGTCCACCTCCGGAAAGACCTGGGCAATCTTTTGCAGATATTCCCGGCCAAAGTTAAGCACAATCCGACTGGAAGGCGTTTCTCCCAGCGAAGCAGTTTTATGGATCTGATTTTCCCCGATCAGCACCACGCTGCCCGCATTGACGATATAGGCAGAGTCCTCAATGAAATAGCGGCGTGCACCGGCAATTTCATAATAGATTTCAAATTTATGGTGGATATGGAACGTGGGCATATCCACGCCTTCATCGCTGTCTACCCGCTCAATAAAAAAATCCGTCTGCGGATAGTAGGTATATTCCGAAACCATCGCTGCTCCCTCTTGCCACGCTGCATTTCTTCAGCGAGCTGACGATTTTTGTCATTACCGTTAGAATAGCACGTTTTTTGTCGCTTTTCAAACGTTTTTTACATATTTGCCCTTTTATCCGGCCTGCATAAAAAATGCCGGGGATTGCTCCCCGGCATCTCTATCCATTTACTTTTACTTCATCAGACCGCAAACCAGCTGGGCATATGCCACGGGATCTTCAATGGGCAGCCCGGCAATCAGCAATGCCTGATCATACAGCAATTCAGCGTACTGGCCGACCTTCTCGGTGTCACCCGCTTCATGCGCTGCTTTCAGTGCTGCAAACACCGGATGAGTAGGATTGAGTTCCAGCACCTTGGTGCTCTCCACGCCTTCCCCGTTGGGCATTCTGCGCAGAACTTTCTCCATCTCCATCGAAATACCGCCCTCGCTGGACAGCGTGACCGGATGCTCCTGCAGCGTCGGATTGACCTTGACTTCCTTGATCTTGCCGTTCAAAGCCTTCTTGATTTCTTCAAAAAGGTCCTTGTTCTCGGTAGCGGTTTCCTCAGCCGCCTTCTTTTCTTCCTCGGTTTCCAGACCCAGGTCTCCGGCATTGATGTTCTTGAATTCCTTCTCCTTGTAATCGCGCATCATCTGCAGGCAGAATTCATCCACATCCTCGGTGCAGAGTAGCAGATCATACCCCTTGCTCAGCACCAGCTGTGCGTTGGGCAGCTTGCCCAGACGCTCGGTATCATCGCCGGCAGCGTAGTAGATGCACTTCTGATCCTCCGGCATCTTCTCGATATATTCATCGAGGGTAACCAGCTTCTTTTCCTTGGCGGAATAGAACATCAGCAGGTCAGCCAGCAGATCCTTGTGCATACCGTAATCGCCATAGATACCAAACTTGATCTGGCGGCCGAAGGACTTCCAGAAGGTTTCGTATTTATCACGATCATTGACGAGCATGGCGTGCAGTTCGTTCTTGATCTTCTTCTCCAGGCTGTTGCGCATCAGTTTGAGCTGGCTGTCTTTCTGCAGCGTCTCGCGGCTGATGTTCAGGCTCAGATCTTCACTGTCCACAACGCCCTTGACAAAGCTGAAGTAATCCGGCAGCAGATCGGCGCACTTTTCCATGATCATAACGCCGGAAGCGTACAGCGCCAGGCCCTTCTCGTACTCCTTGGTATAGTAGTCATACGGCGTACGGCCCGGGATATACAGCAGGGCCGTATAGGTGGCGGTACCCTCGGTACGGCTGGTGATCACGCGCAGAGGATCAGAGTAATCCATAAACTTGTTCTTATAGAACTCGTTGTAATCCTCGTCTTTAACCTCACTCTTGGGACGCTTCCAGATGGGTACCATGCTGTTCAGCGTTTCCAGTTCCGTGTACGTCTCGTACTCCGGCTTATAGTCGTCCCCGGCATCTTCCGGTTTGGGCTTCTGGCGAGACTTCTCGCGGTACATCGTAATGGGGAAGCGGATGTAGTCGCTGTATTTCTTGACAAGACCCGCCAGCGTGTACTCGTCGAGATACTCGCTGTACTTCTCGTTGTCGGTGTCCTCTTTGAGCACCAGGATGATTTCGGTGCCGACATCGTCCTTTTCGGCCTCCGTCAGCGTATAACCTTCAACGCCCTGAGACTCCCACTTCCAGGCGGTATCCTCACCCTGTGCACGGGAGATGACCGTCACCTTGCTGGCAACCATGAACGCAGAATAGAAACCAACACCGAACTGACCGATGATATCGATGTTATCGCTCTGATTCTCGGTCTTGAAATCCAGCGAACCGGACTTGGCGATGGTGCCCAGATTCTTTTCCAGCTCTTCCTTAGTCATGCCGATACCGTTATCGCTGATGGTCAGCGTACGGCTGTCTTTATCCGGCTGAATATGAATTTTCAGATCGTCCTTGGTGATTCCGATGGACGTATCGGTCAAGCTCTTGAAATAGCGCTTGTCGCAGGCATCCGATGCGTTGGAGATCAGCTCACGCAGGAAGATCTCGCGGTTGGTATAAATCGAATTGATCATCAGGTCGAGCAGCTTTTTGCTTTCGGCCTTGAACTGACGCATTGCCATAGAAAATGACCTCACTTTTAGAGCAGATTAGCACTCTTTAATTTCAACTGCCAACGGTAGTTTAGCACTCTTTTTTAAGAAGTGCAAGTGTTTCCCCTCTATTTAACAAAAAATTTAAAAAGCCTGCTGTAAAAACATTGATTTCCTCTTTTCAAATTGTGTGAATTGGGGTATTCTGTACATGGACAGTGATTTTAGTAAAAGGAAAGCGAGGCAACCATGTCCGTATACGGCGATAAAGCTTACGAAGCGTTTTTTAAAGGATATAACTGCAGCCAGTGCGTAGCGCTGGCCTTTGCCCGGGAGATGGGGCTGACTGAGGAACAGGCGCTGAAAATGGCGTCGGGTTTCGGCGGCGGATTCGGGCGCATGCGGGAAGTATGCGGCGCCTTTTCCGGCCTCACACTCGTATTGGGCGCGTTGTACGGCAACACCGATCCGACCAAAAAGACTCAAACCTACACAGAGGTGCAGGCCCTGGCAGAACAATACAAACAGCACAACGGCGGCGGCAGCATTGTCTGCCGTGAATTGCTGGGGCTCAGCAAGGCGGAAGGCAGCCCGGTTGCCAGCACCAGAACCCCTGAATATTACAAAAAACGGCCTTGCCCGGAGTTAGTCCGTCTGGCCGCTGATCTGATGGCAGAATACATGCAGCAGCACCCGCTGGAACACCAGGCATGAGCGCTCCAGCCGGAAGGAGGTTTTATTCATGCAGTTTTACAGTTACACCTTGCCAAGCGGCGCACAGTTGACCGGTTATCTGCGCGAAGAATCGGCCGAAATGTTGGATTATACCATCCGCCCGGCTGTGCTGATTATGCCCGGCGGCGGGTATGAACGTTGCAGTGCCCGGGAATCCGACCCGATTGCTGTGCAGTTCTTGCAGGCCGGGTATCAGGTTTTCACGCTGCTGTACACGGTTGCTCCGGCCCCGCTGCGCTGGCAGCCGTTGATTGATGCAGCCGGTGCCATCCTGCATCTGCGCCGCAATGCCGCCCGGCTGCGGGTGGACCCGTTCAAAATCGCAGTATGCGGTTTTTCTGCCGGCGGGCACCTGGCCGGTTCCACTGCCATTTTGTGGGACGCAGAGCCCGTCCGTAGCGCCCTGGGCATTTCCGGCGAAGAAGCTCGTCCCGACGCGGTCATTCTGGCCTATCCTGTCATTACTTCCGGGATATTCGCCCACAAAGGCTCCTTCGATCAGCTGGCCGGAGAAGACGATGCCCTGCGCGCAGAGTTCAGCCTGGAAAACCACGTGCAAGATGATCTTCCGCCATTCTTTTTGTGGCATACCGTCGATGATGAAACGGTACCTGTGCAGAATTCGCTGATGCTCGCGCAAGCCTTGAGCGAACATCACATTTCGTATGAGCTGCATCTGTTCCCCCACGGCGTGCATGGTTCCAGCACCTGCACCCGAGAAGTAAACACGCCCAACCCCCATGCCGCAGCCTGGGTCGAGCTTTGTACCGAGTGGCTGGCGGAAACTTTTCAGTATTCTTTGCGATAAAACAGGAGATGACTTTGTATGAAAATCCTTTTTTATGCGCTGCGTCCCTTTGATGAACTGCAGTACTGCGAACCCAACCGGAAAAAATATGGCATTGACTACAAGTGGACAGCTGAAGTCCCCAATCCCGATAACCTGCATCTGGCCGAAGGCTGTGACGCCGTAAGTACCAACCCCTGTGAGGTCCGGCCGGAGTATCTGGAAGCCTTCGCAAAAATGGGCGTCAAGTATCTGCCTTGCCGCAGTATCGGTTACGACCACATTCCGCTGGATGCTGCCAAACGGCTGGGACTGCGGGTCAGCCACAGCCACTATCCCCCGGAAGGAGTCGCCAACTATACCATCATGCTGATGCTGATGGCCACCCGCAAGATGAACCAGATTATGGTTCGCGCCGCCGCCCAGGATTACTCCTTGCCCGGCAAGATGGGACACGATCTTTCCAGCTGCACCATTGGTGTGATCGGCACCGGCAAGATCGGCAGCACCGTCATCCGGCACCTGTCCGGATTCGGCTGCAAAATTCTTGCCTATGATCTGTACCCGTCGGACGCGGTTCGCCCGTACGCCGAATATGTCTCTCTGGACGAGTTGTATGCCCGCAGCGATGTGATCACGCTTCATCTGAATGCCACAGCGGAAAACCATCATCTGATTGACGCAGCGGCCATCGCCAAAATGAAGGACGGTGTGCTGCTTATCAACACAGCCCGCGGCACGCTGATCGATCCCGAATCCCTCTTGCAGGGTCTGGAAAGCGGCAAGATTGGCGGCGCCGGACTGGATGTTGTGGAGGACGAAAACGGCATCTGCTACTATAACCGCTGCGGCGAGGCACTGCCGAACCGGGAACTGAACCTGCTGCGCAGCTATCCCAATGTCATCATCAGCCCGCACACAGCGTTCTATACCGATGTCAATGTAGCCAGCATGGTTCAGAGCGCTTTTGAGGCAGTGGCAGACTTCGCCGCCGGACGTGAGAACCCCTGTGAGGTGCATCTGTGATCGCAGAACCCGGCCGCAGTACCGAATCCTGGGAGCTCGGCCCCGCCCTGGCACCCGGCGATCCGTTTCCTTTTGTTTGTGCAGGATGTGGCGACTGCTGCCGCAAACGGCGCGACCTGGTTCTTTCCGGGTATGACCTTTACCGTATCGCACGGCGGCTGCGGCTATCCCCTCGCATTGTCGCCACGGCTTTCTGCAAAAGCTACATTGCCCCGCAAAGCTACCTTCCCGCTCTTTGCCTGACGCCTGACCCCAAGACCGGCAACTGCCGCTTTTTTGAGGGCAGCGCCTGCGTCATTCATGAGGCGCGGCCTCTGGCCTGTGCTCTCTATCCACTGGGCCAAAGCATTGATCCCATAACAGCGTGCACCGAATATCACGCTCAGTTGCCGCTATGCGGCGCTTGTGTCGGCGATCGCACATTGCAAGATTATCTGGAAGACAGCGCCATTCTGGATCGTGCCGGCATTGACGCTCGTTGGGCGGTGGTTTGCACCCAGATTTCAAAGCAGCTTCTGGACGCCGGTGGTGCAGCCCATCCCCATTTTATGACAGCCGTGCGGCGCGTAGAGCGCGCTCTTTACTGGGACTATGATCTTGGCGATGAATTTTATCCGCAATTTCAGCAAAACACTGCCGCTCTGATGCTCCTGCTCGCCCGTATTCTTTCTGCATGAAAGGCCGGATGTTCCCCATGAAAAAGGAAACCTTGAAAATCCTCCCGCTGATCTTTATCCCCCTTCTTCTGTTTGTCGGCGGGTTCCTTCTGCTGACAGGTGGGGTCGGCGTACCCAGAAGCCGACTGGAAGAGGATCTGCGCACTTCGCAGAACATTCCGGAGGATTGGACCGTGACCAGCAGTGTCTCTGACAACGCCGCCGTCTTCCTCTATTACCCGCCCGCGCAAAACCGATACGGCTGGTCGATCTATGTAAATCATCCCGGTTTTTCCTTCGGCTACTTCTTCCGCGGCAGTTTGGTTGCCGCCGGCATCCACGGTAATAAAGAAGAACTACCTGCCGAAGTGGAACAGATTCCCATTGGCGACAGCGGGGAAATTGCCTATGTCTCCTTGAACCTTACTGCCATTGTCCGCGCAGAGATAGACAATGGTGTCGACACGCAAACCATCACGCTGGACGAAAGCAAACCTTTTGCCATTCTGGTGCCCCCAGACGCAGGTTTTGTCACATTTTACGACAAAGAGGGCAATCCTGCAGAAATCTTATCACGCCATATTTGAAATTCATTATGCAAAAAATCCCGCCCGAAACCATCGGACGGGATTTTTTATTGAATCGGCAAGTGCAAAATGACCTTACTACCCCGGGGGATGTTCTGCTCAAAGTTTGCCCGTCCTCCGTGGGCCTGCAGAATTTGCTCTACCACGTGCAGACCAAGAATATGCGGCGTGTTTTCTCCCGTTTCACCGGTTTGCAGCGCCGCCAATACCGCCGCCGGATACCCGACGCCGTCATCCGTACAGGTTATGCAAAGCATGCTCCCCTGCTTTTCCGTCTTCACCCGGCAATGTACCGGCGCCGAATTGTGACGCACGCTGTTGCCGAGTACATTGTCAATGGCACGCGCCAGCAAGGCAGCATCTACCCCGACCGAAACGTTTTCCGTTTCCCGGTCAAGTTCCAGCTCCACTTCACACTGTTCTGACATGGGCTCATTGCAAAAATTCGCAACCATTGTACGCAGCAGTGGCCCTACATGAACCGTTTTGCACCGCAATGGCTGTGCCCCGTACTGCAATTTGCTGGTCAGGTTCAGATCTTCAATCAACGACTTGATTTTTTCGCTCTGAATCTGAATTTTCCCGGCCTTCTGTCTTGCCGCATCCGGCAGCTGTGTATCCCGCTGCATCTGTTCTGCCCAACCAAGAATCAGCGACAGCGGTGTACGGATATCATGGCTGACGCCGGCAATCCAGTTGGTGCGGGCTGTATCCCGTTGTTGGATGATCTCATTCCGGTATTGCAGCTGTGCGCTGGTTTGATTGAGCTTTTCTGCCAGTTCTCCGGCAAACCCTTTGGTTGGCAGTTCCACTGTGCGCCCTTCTGCCAAAGCATCCAGCCCACGTGCCACGACCTGTAAGGAACGGCTTCCCCGCCAGCTGAAAATCATACAAAGAATCAGGATAAGAACCAGTACACTGATCGCTGCTGCTCCACCCCAGTAAAGCACACTGTGGACCAGCTCCGGGTAGGTCCAGAAATTGTATTTCCAGGTACTGCCTTTGGGCATTCCAATAACCAGAAGGCCGTAATCTCGAACCTGACAAAAAACCGGATAATCCTGCAAATACCAGCGTGAAAAAACCGCCACTTCCGATGCGGTATATGCGTGATCCAGCTCTTGCGGCAGCCGATACCGCCAGACCACCTGCCCGGTATCATCCAGCACCATAGCCCACGAGTATCCGCCCATCCATTCTTCGGCGTCGTGTTCCTGAAAGTAAAAATCACCCTGGCCGTCCCTTTGCAGATTGTCTGCAATTTCAGAAGACGAGTAGCGAAACTGTTCCTGCCAGCGCAGGCCGAAACGCAAGCTGACCCACAGGAAGGCAGCTACCGCCATTATTACCAGCAACAGCGATATGGCAACAGCGGCCAACACATAGCGGCGGATCAGGCGCGCAAAGGTTTTCATGGCTTTTCCTCCCCGACCAGCTTATAGCCGATACCGCGCACAGTTACCAGCCACCGTGGTTTGCTGGCATTCTCCTCGATCTTTTCCCGCAGATGGCGCATATGCACATTCAGCGTGTTTTCGCAGCCGTAATAATCCTGGCCCCACACCGCCGCATACAACGTGTCATAAGTCAGAATGTGCCCTCGGTTTTCGGCCAACTTTTGCAGTAAAGCCCGTTCTGTGGCCGTCAGAGGGATCGTCTTTCCATCCGGCAGCTGCACCAAGGCATCGTCCAGCTCAACGCTTCGCGCCCCCAGCTGCAAACGGCCCGCTGCACCACGCTGCAATTCAGCCCGGTAGGCACGCTGCAAAATATGCTGCACACGCAGCAGCAGCTCCTGCATCAAAAATGGTTTGGTCAGGTAATCATCCGCGCCCAGCCCCAGTCCAAACAGACGATCTGCATCTGCATCCCGCGCCGACAGAAACAGCGCCGGGACATCGGCCTGTGCACGCAGCTGCCGGAACAGCGCAAAACCGTCACCATCCGGAAGATTGATATCCAGAACCATCAGTTCAGGTCGATTCATCTCAAAAGCTTTGCGTGCAGAAGCACAATCTGCCGCTGTGGTAATCGCATGGTATCCGGCTGCACGCAGGTGCTCGCACAGCAGCGCAAGCAGTTCGGGGGTATCATCCACCAACAACAGTTTTGCGTCATAAATCGTCTGCATGATTTCACCTCGCACCTATTATAACGCACCCGCTTCTTTCCGGCTATGGCGCAGGAACATTCTTAATGTAAAATTAAGCACCGCTTTCTTTGCCTTTAAGGTACACAGGGTATGATATCGATGTAACCAAATATCAACGCAAAGGAGCGAACACCATGCAAACCGTAATCGAAACCAAGGCATTGTGTAAAACGTATGGCAAGCAGGCAGCTGTCAACCATGTGGAGCTTCATGTTCCGCAGGGCTGCATTTATGGCTTTATCGGTCCGAACGGCGCCGGAAAAAGCACTACCATGAAAATGTTGTTGGGGCTGATTCACCCCACTGCAGGCAGCGTCTTTTTGCTGGGCCAGAAGCTCAATGAGAACAATCGCCTGGCGCTGCTGCGGCAGACAGGCAGCCTGATTGAATCCCCTTCCGGCTATTTGCACCTGACGGCGCAGGAAAATCTGCAAATCGTAGCCGACCTAAAGGGAGTTTCCCATAAAGAGATTGCCCGTGTACTGGAAGTCGTCCATTTGACCGCCGACCGCAACCGGAAGGTCGGCCAGTATTCGCTGGGCATGAAACAACGCCTGGGCATCGCAATGGCATTGCTGGGAAATCCCAAACTTCTGATTCTGGATGAACCTACCAACGGTTTGGACCCGGCCGGCATCCAGGAAATGCGGACACTGCTTGCCGAGATGCCCGCAGCCACCGGCGCCACCATTCTGGTATCGAGCCATCTGCTGGGTGAAATGGAACAGCTGGTCGAGCAGGTGGGCATTATCAATCATGGGCATATGCTGTTCGAGGGACCGTTGCGAGAACTGCAGCGCCACAGCTTCGGTGCTCTGACTCTCCGTTTGTTGCAACCGCAGAAAGCAATTCCCGTTCTGCGTGCCAACGGTATCGCAGCTGTACCCAGAAACGACATCCTCACCTTACCGGCCTTGCGCGACGAACTGGTGGCAGGGCTGGTGCAGTCCATCGCCGATTCCGGTGCCGGTGTGGTAGAGCTGACCCGCCACACAAAATCTTTGGAGGAAATCTTCCTGAGTCTTACCGACTCCAAGGAGGTGCACTGAAATGCTTCGAAGCCTGCGCGCTGAATGGCGAAAAGCACGGCGCCGCCACGGCCTTCCGGCTTGCCTGCTGATTCCGCTTACCGTCCTGGTATGGGTCGGGTATTCCGCCCCCGACGGAGCCTCGGACCGTTCCATCGCTTACCACGCTTTATTCTATACATTGCCGGTAATCAACACCGTTTTGCTGCCGATAGGCATGGCCATGCTGGCCAGCCGGTTATGGGATGTGGAAGTCAAAGGCAACTTTCCGAAGCTGCTGTATACGCTGCAAAGCCGCCGCAGCCTGTTTACCGCCAAAGCCTTGCTGGGTACCGCAGAGGTCTTTTTGATAGTTCTATTGGAGCTGATTGGTGTTCTTTTATTGGGGCAGTACAATGATTATCTGGATTCCCCCTCCCTTTTGCAGATTCTTTATTGGTTTGTGTGCACCTGTGTTGTTAGCCTGATGCTGTTTTTCTCGGAATTGCTGCTGACCATCCTGTTAAAGAATCCTTTGCCCGCCTTATGTGTGGGTATTACCGGCTCACTGGTCGGATTATTCTCGGCATTTATGCCGCCTGTCGTCAGTTATTTTGTGCCGTGGAGCTACTGCATTCCCCTGGGCACCTATGAGCTGGTCGATTGGAATCCTGATACCGATGTTGTGGTATACAGAATCCGGAATTTTAATATTCCGCTGCTGATCTGGTGTATAGCGCTGGCCCTGTTCTTCTTTGTCTGCACCTGGTATGCGATTCGTGAAAAGGAGGTATGACCCATGTTGTTACGCTGTATGCGCGCTGAAAACCGAAAGTTACACGCCTCCCCGATCTGGGTGCTGTTTTTCCTGTTGCCGGTGATTTCCGCAGCCTATGGCACGGTCAATTATCTGGGAAACTTAGGAATTCTCAGCGCAAGCTGGTATTCTCTTTGGACACAGCATACGCTTTTCTACTCACTGTTCTTCTTCCCGGCCATGGTCGCTATTTACGCCTCTTATCTCTGGCGGCTGGAACATCTGTGCCACAATTGGAATCTCATTATGTCGGCGCCGGTACGTCCGTTTGCGCTGTTCCTGGCAAAGTTCGTCGTCGTGGTCAAACTGGTTTTGCTGACACAGCTATTCATCTTTTTTCTGTATTGCTTTTGCGGCAAAGTCTTTGCCGGCTTGCCTGGCTGGCCGCCCCTAGAAACGCTCGGTTTCTTGCTGCGCGGTGTACTGGGCGGGTTGAGCGTTGTTGCCCTGCAGCTGATTTTTTCCATGCTGATCCGCAGTTTCGCCATCCCTATTTTTGTCTCGCTGTTCGGCGGTATTATCGGAATGCTGGCCGCCAGCAAAGGCAGCGGGTTTTATTGGCCCTATGCCCTGATGCAATACGGCATGAATTCCAACAAAAGCACCGACGTGCTCTCCGGCAACTATCTGCCCTTCTGCCTTTCCTGTATTGTCTGGCTGTTGGCTTTGTTCCTGATTGCCAATCTGCTGCTTACCAGACGGGATGTAAAATCCTGACAGGTTTTCGGTTGCCAAACCTCACCTTGGACGGTATAATAGTATCAATATCAACCAGGGAGGAAACCTACTATGACCGCCAACGCTGCCGATTTTGCCGGTCCCGCCTGCGGAAGCCGCTATGAAAAAGAAATGGAAACCCATTTCCGGGATTGTCTTTTATTTTATTTGGACGGCCGCATCCGCTTTGAGCGATACTGCTATGGAGAAGCCGCCTGCCTGGTATTCAGCGTTTGGGCACACGGATTCGACCAGAACGGCAAAATCCTTTGGGACAAAGAACCGGAATTTGAAAGCCAGCGAAGTGCGCTTCCCCGCATGCTGACCGATGTACAGGAAAGCGGAAACGCTTTACAGTTCGACGGTTTGCGCAAGCGGTATGTAAAGACCGAGGAATTTGCCGAGGATAAGATGAATGGATACGGAAAATTCAAAGTATTCTGGCTGAAGCGTCGAAAATAACATCAAAAACCGCCGCCGCGGAATCATCCGCAGCGGCGGTTTTTCTCATTTTTCAGAAACGTTCTACGCCATCCGTCGTGACACGTGCATAGATCAGCGGCGGCAGACTCGGCTTATCATCCCGAATCACAAGGCCGCCACGGTACATTTCTTCAGCCGCGGCAAACAGCGATTCATCGTCAGCATAAAAAGTACAGATACTTTCGCCAACCTTGACATAATCGCCCAGCTTTTTATGCATCGTGATACCCGCAGCAAAATCAATACTGTCTTCCTTTTTGATACGGCCTGCGCCCAGCAACACACTGGCATTGCCGATCTTTTCGACATCATTCTTGTAGATGTAACCCTCGCGCTGTGCCGTCAGCTCATAGCTATACTTGGCTTTACGGAACTGCTCAGGATCTTTCAGCACCAAGATGTCACCCCCCTGGGCCGCAAACATCTGGCAGCATTTCTCAAACGCGGAGCCATCCGCAATTACTTGTTCCGCCATAGCACGGCAGGCCGTTTCCGTTCCTTTGCCTGCCAGAATCAGCATATTGGTTGCCAGTTGCAGGCATACCTCGGTCAGATCCGCGGGGCCTTTTCCCTGCAAGACAGCCATGCTCTCCGCCACTTCCAGTGAATTGCCGATATTACGCCCCAGTGGTTTGTCCATATCCGTGATAAGCGCAGCCACCTTGCGACCGTGTGCGGTGCCGATGGCTACCATCTGGCGCGCCAGTTCAATGGCGCTGTCCAGATCTTTCATAAAGGCACCGTCGCCCATCGTGACATCCAGCAGAATGGCGTCAGAACCCGCAGCGAGTTTCTTGCTCATGATGGAAGAGGCAATCAACGGGATACAGCCAACGGTTGCGGTCACATCCCGCAGCGCATACATCTTTTTATCCGCTACGGCAATTTTGCCGCTCTGCCCGATGACCGAGATGCCGATTTCATTGACCTGCTGAAAGAATTCCTCCTGCGTCAGGCTGGTGCGCGTTCCGGGAACCGCCTCCATTTTATCAATGGTACCGCCGGTATGTCCCAGACCTCGGCCGCTCATTTTGGCTATTTTCACTCCGCAGGCTGCCACAATGGGCGCAATAACCAACGTTGTCTTGTCGCCCACACCGCCGGTAGAGTGCTTGTCTGCTTTCACACCGTCGATGGCAGAGAGATCGACCATATCGCCCGAATGCGCCATCACATCGGTAAGAATCGCCGTCTCCTCATCGGTCATGCCCCGCAAGTAGATGGCCATGAGCAGCGCCGACATCTGATAGTCGGGAACGTCACCGGAAACATAACCGTTTACAGCAAAAGCCAGCTCTTCGCGATTCAGTGTTCCGCCATCACGCTTCTTGGCAATAATATCATACATTCGCATAGTGGTAGCCCCCTTTCAGGAGTTGTTCGTCCGCAAAAGCGGCAAAAACAGAGAAATGCCGCCCGTGGACGGCATTTTCGGATACAAAAGATCAAATCAACGGCTACCCTTGTCGTACGGGATACCTTCCGCTTTGGGCGCCATGCTGTTCTTGCTGGTGAAGGCCAGAATGACCATCGAAGCAATGAACGGCATCATGTTGTAGATGTTGGACGACCACCCCAGCTGGGAAAGGAAGGTCGCATCCGCAATATTGGCCAGGCTCTTGAACACAGCAAAGAACATTGCCGCTCCAAAGATATGAATCGGCTTCCACTGGCCGAAAATCATAACCGCCAGCGCCAGGAAGCCTGTACCGGCAACGCCCACCTCAAAGTTCCAGGTCTGGACGCTGGGAATGATATAGGCCAAGCCGCCGATACCGCCCAGCAGGCCGGAGATCAGCACACCGCAGTAGCGCATCTTGTAGACATTGATGCCCACGGAGTCCGCCGCCTGCGGATGCTCACCGCACGCACGCAGACGCAGACCGAAGCGAGTCTTGTACATCACAATATAGCTGATAATCAGCAGTACAATTCCCACCGGCACAAAGACACTGAGTTCCAGATCTCCGATCTTGAACAGAAATGCATTGTTGGTGTAGTTAATCTTGGACGAGGTAGAACCGTTGAAGTTCTTGGCCAAAATAATGGCTATGGCCGTCGCCAGCATATTCAGTGCTGTACCGCCAATGGTTTGGTCCGCTTTTAGATTGATGGAAGCGAAAGCCAGCAACAGCGAGAAGACCATGCCGGAAAGCGCAGCCACCAAAATGGAGACAGTGACAATGACCAGCGGAGGCAGCGTATTCGGCAGCATGGCCACCGTCAGAACACCGCCCAAACCGCCGATAACCATGATACCTTCCAGGGCGATATTGATGATGCCGGAATGTTCGCTGAACATACCGCCCAGGGCAACCAGCATCAGCACGATTCCATACAGAAGCGTATATTTAATCAGCAGCAGCATATCACTTGCCCTCCTTCTTGGCCTTCTGCACCGGTTCGGCGTTGGCATCGGGCGTATTCTTGTCGGTATGCAGCTTCTTAGCGATTACGCCACGGAACAGCATGGCGAATGCACACAGGTAGATGATGATACCGGAGATGAGATCCGCAATCTCGGCCGGGAAATATTTCGTGGGCAGGAAGCTGCCGCCGACCGTGATGTGGGAGATAAAAATAGACGAAAAAATCGTTCCGATGGGATGAGAGGCCGCCAGCAGTGCCGTTGCAATGCCGTTGAAGCCCATCGCCGGAAGGCTGGTCGTGTTCAGAGGGTTCCACTCCGCACCGCCGGACAGATACAGCAAGCCTGCACCGAAGCCGGCCAGCGCACCGGCAATCGTCATCGAAAGAATAATGTTCTTTTTCTCGTTAATGCCGGCATACCGCGCCGCATTTTTGTTCAGACCTACCGCTTTCAGCTCATAACCGAAGGTTGTTTTTTCGAGAATAACCCAGATCAGAACAGCTGCCGCGATGGCCAGGAAAATAGAAATCGTCGTGCTCGGCGTATGGAACAGCTCCGCCATACCGCCGGAAGGAATCACGGAAGAGGGAGACGTCTGCGCCACCTTCCAGGTACGCGTATTGTTGGCATCGTACATGGCACCGGTGCCGCGGGCATAAATGATCTCGTTGACCATATACAGGCCGATCCAGTTGAACATAATGGAGGTGATGACCTCATTGATGTTCAGGTATGCCTTGAAAATACCGGGAATGGCGCCCCATACGGCACCAAATACCGCCGATGCCAGCAGGCAAACATACCAGGGCAGGTGCAGAATCAACGCACAGTACAGCGCGCCGAATGCGCCCAGCGTATACTGACCGGCTGCACCGATATTGAACAGGCCCGTCTTGAATGCAAAGGCAACCGAAAGACCCGTCATGATAAGCGGTGCAGAGTTGGTCAGCGTTTTGCCTACGCCATACGGGAAATCATAGAAACCGCCCTGGATAATGCGAAGGAAGCCCTGTTCCCACGCATGTTCGGGGTTGATGATAAACAATGCAATCAAGCCGACAATAAGGCCGATCAGGATGCACAGCAGGGCCGCCAACACACTGCTGCTTTTCTGCCGCAGCATGGGGCCCATATTGCTTTTGCTTTTACTCATGGGTTACTGTGCCTCCTTCCCCTGCTTTTTTGCACCGGCCATATACAGGCCCAGTTCCTGTACCGTTGTGGTCTTGGGATCGAACTCACCGACGATCTCGCCCTCGTACATAACAAGAATGCGGTCGGAAAGATTCATGACCTCATCCAATTCCAGACTTACCAGCAGGACTGCCGTGCCGCGATCCCGCTCAGCTACGATCTGCTTATGGATATACTCAATAGCGCCAACGTCCAGACCGCGGGTAGGCTGCACCGCCACCAAAAGTTTGGGTTCCCGGTCAATTTCGCGGGCAATGATGGCTTTCTGCTGGTTACCACCGGACATGCTGCGGGCAATCGTTGTGCTGCCCTGACCACTGCGAACATCGTACTGCTTGATCAGACGGTCCGAATATTCCCGCACGGCGCCCTTCTTAATGAAACCGCCCTGCTGGAACTCCGGTTCCCAATAACGCTGCAAAACCATGTTGTTTTCCAGCGAATAATCCAGAACCAGACCGTGTTTGTGGCGATCCTCCGGGATATGGCTCATGCCATCCTTGGAGCGCTGGCGAATGCTGGCATGGGTGATATCTTTGCCATCCAGCACGATCGTTCCCTGGGTCACCTTTTCCAGGCCGGTCAGACCATAAATCAGTTCCGTCTGACCGTTGCCTTCAATACCGGCCAGACAGACAATCTCACCGCCACGAACGGTAAAGGAAACATCGCGCACGGCATCCTTTTTGTGGACGTGGCTGGGCACGCGCATGTCTTTTACCGACAGTACGACCTCGCCCGGATTTGCAGGGGCTTTATCGACAGCAAACTGCACGTCACGGCCTACCATCATGCGGGAAAGTTCTTCTTTGGTGGTGTCGGCAATATCCACTGTGCCGATGCACTTACCCTTGCGCAGAACTGTGCAGCGATCCGCAACGGCCATGATCTCATTCAGCTTATGGGTAATGAACAGGATGCTCTTACCCTCATTTTTGAAGCCGCGCATGATGTCCATCAGCTCATCGATTTCCTGCGGTGTAAGAACAGCCGTCGGCTCGTCAAAAATCAGGATTTCATTGTCACGGTAGAGCATTTTCAAAATTTCTACACGCTGCTGCATACCGACGGAAATATCACTAATCAGGGCGTCGGGATCAACACGCAGGCCGTACTTTTCGGACAGCTCCACGACCTTTTTCCGTGCCACATCCTTCTGCAGAAAGCCAGCCTTGCAAGGCTCCACACCAAGCATGATATTATCCAGTACACTGAAGCACTCAACCAGTTTGAAGTGCTGATGCACCATGCCGATCCCCAGGTCGTTGGCAACATTGGGGTCCTTGATGTTGACCTCCTTGCCATTCTTCTTGATAACGCCTTTTTCCGGATGATACAGACCAAACAGCACGCTCATCAGCGTGGATTTACCCGCGCCATTCTCGCCCAGCAGGGCATGCACTTCGCCCCGGCGGAGCTGCAGCGTCACATCATCGTTCGCTTTGATGCCGGGAAACTCCTTGGTAATGTGCAGCATCTCAATTACGAAATCATCTGCCAATCTGCTCACGCTCCTTTCCTAAAATCTCTTGTGCTTATTATACAATTATTTGCAAATCTCCACAAGTTATTTGATATGATTTTTTAACAAAAAAATATCGAAGTCCGCTTCCGCACCAAAAAACGGCGGACGCCTGTTGAATGGCGTCCGCCGTTTGCATATCTTGCTTAGAGTATCAGAAATCAAACCTGATAATCCACGGTGGTGAAGGAGCTGGTCTCAGGCTTCACAGCGTCATCAGAGCTGTTGTCGACCACGATCTCGCCGGAGCGAATCTTCTCGGCCAGAGCCTCGTACTCTTCCACGGTGAAGGTGGAGAAGTTCCAGCTGGTCTCGGCGGTGGGCAGACCGATGTAGTCGCCCTCCTCCAGGCCGTAGTTACCATTGGTGCCTGCGATGGTATCCCAGGTGCCGGCAGCCACATGGTTGATGGCGTCGGTAACACCGGCGCTCAGGCCCTTCATAGCAGAGGTCAGGAACGGGTTGTAGCTGTACTTGCCGCTCTCGACATCCTGCTCACCGATGTAGTTCTGGTCAACGTCAACGCCGATGACCTTGCCGTTGTACTTCACAGCAGCCTCAACCGCGCTGGTGTAGATACCGCCGCCGCAGGCAAAGACAACCTGGGTGCCGGCAGAGTACCAGCTCTCCATCTTGGCGGTGATGTTGGCGTCGCCGGAGAAGGCACCGCCGTACCAGTACTTGATGTTGATGTCAACGCCCATCTCTTCGGCAGCGGCGTCAGCGCCCTGCACGAAGCCGTAGCCGTAACGGATAACTGCGGGAACAGCCATGCCGCCCAGGAAGCCCAGATCGGTGAAGCCATCCTTTACAGCAGCGTAACCGGCCAGGTAGCCAGCCTGCTCTTCCTTGTAGGTGATGCAGTAAACATTGGCAGGGATCGTGTCGGTGCCGATGTCAGCCTGGGTGATGTCAACGCCGATGAAGTGAACATAGGGGTACTCGGTAGCAGCCCAAGCCAGAGAAGAGCCGTACAGGTAGCCAACACAGACAACCGTGTTGGCACCGTCGTTGACGGCATTGCGGATCAGGGTCTGACGGTCTTCGTCATTGGCCTCATCCGGCGGCAGATAGTACTCGGTATCAATGCCGTTGGCTTCGCCGTAGGCTTCAACAGCCTCCCAGCAGCCCTGGTTAAAGCTTTCGTCGTCAATGGTACCGACGTCACAGACCTGAGCCAGACCCGTGATTTCAGAGGAAGCTGCTTCTTCGGTGGTAGCGGTAGTCGCCGTGCTGGCAGCCGCAACGGAAGAAGAGGCAGAACCGCCGCCACAGGCAGCCAGAGAGAGTGCCATGCTGGCGGCCATGGCCAGTGCAAGGAACTTTTTCATGGTTTTGATCTCCTTAGTTAAGTAAACTTATGGCAGGACAGATTGCCTGCCGCGTTAGTTTCAGTATAACGAATTTTTTGGGGTTTTGCAATGGAAAAAACCACGCAAAACCATTACAAAAATTTGACAAAATGTCCAAAATCAGTTCTGCACTTCCACCGTGACAGCCGGCGTATCCGGCAGCGTATCCATATCGGCATAAGCTTCAACCTTGAGTTCGCTGTTGCGCAGCTCTTCATAAAGCTGCTCATACGCACGCTGGCTGAAACTGCCGAAAGACCAGGTTGCACCGGCCAGTGCCACACTGCCGTCGGTATAACCGATTTTTTCGGTCTGCCCAGCCGCATTCTGTCCCCAGGTGCTGTTGCCGGAGAAGAATGTGTAGAGCTGGCGCTGA
>OGWU01000135.1_pt1 | contig 45287 bp, 47 predicted proteins | sample 1576071 | NCBI WGS metagenome assembly OGWU01 (sample SAMEA3541582, study PRJEB24748) | human gut metagenome | biome: human gut; feature: human-associated habitat; material: faeces | place: China | collected 2012
CACACGATAGTTTAGAGTAGAATTGTGCATACCCACACGATAATTTATACTATCATAATAACAAAAGAAAACCCCGGATGAAAATCCGAGGTTTTGCAGTCTTTGAATTTCTAACAAGTATTGCTTGTCGCCACAACTATCTCTTTGAGAACTGGGAAGCTTTTCTTGCCTTTTTCAGACCGTACTTCTTTCTTTCCTTCATTCTTGAATCTCTTGTCAGGAATCCTGCTGCCTTCAGCGGAGCTCTGTAGCTTTCGCTGTCAGCCATGCAGAGTGCTCTTGAGATACCGTGTCTGAGAGCTCCGGCCTGTCCTGTGTATCCGCCACCTTTAACTGTAGCGATAACATCGAACTTACCTTCGCATCCTGCGATCTCAAAAGGTCTCTTTACTTCTCTCTTAACGATTTCCAGTGGAATGTACTCGTCCAGAGACTTCTTGTTGATTGTGATGTTTCCAGTGCCCGGGATAAGTCTAACTCTGGCTACTGAAGACTTTCTTCTTCCTGTTCCATAATACTGAATGTTTGCCATCTGTTATACCTCCTCCCTTAAAAATTCCATACTTCCGGTTTCTGAGCCGCATGTTCATGTTCAGGACCTGCGTAAACCTTCAGTTTCTTGTACATCTGTCTGCCGAGTTTGCCGTTAGGCATCATGCCCTTGATAGCATGTCTTACAACTTCGGTTGGATGCTTTTCCATCAGCTGTTCGAAAGTCATCTCTCTGAGTCCGCCTGGATATCCAGTATGTCTCTTGTAGATCTTTTCCTTTCTCTTTTTGCCTGTAACCTCTACCTTTTCAGCGTTTACGATGATTACATAATCTCCGCAGTCAACGTGTGGTGTGTAGATAGGTTTTTTCTTACCTCTGAGAATAGAAGCCGCTTCAGATGCCAGTCTTCCGAGAGTCTTGCCCTCAGCATCGATGACATACCATTTACGCTCTACTTCATGAGGCTTTGCGATAAATGATTTCATTTCTTTTCCTTTCTTCCTACTGGGATACTTTCGTATCTTTTTCGGACGTGTCTACTGAGATTCCGAAGAATCCTTTTCGATACCTTACTAAAATAACTTTAGCGCAGAGCCACGGACGGAATCCCATCCTGCACTCATGCCTTTATATTTTATATGCTTGCAATTGCAAAGTCAACACAATTTGCAATCCGGCGATAATATTTTTTATTTTTGGCATATGCCATTTTTATTATTGACATATGCCATTTATGGGCGTAAGATAATTTATGGAAGGAGGCTGATGTGATATGCCAAGACCATGTAAAAAACGAATGATATGCTGTCATCCGGGAGAAAAGTTTTTCGGTCCCAAGGGCAACCGTACAGCACCTACTGTGGAAATGACCTTAGACGAATACGAAACCCTAAGGCTTATAGATGTTGAAAACTACACCCAGGAGGAATGTGCAAAGTCCATGGATGTGGCAAGAAGCACTGTGCAGGCCATATACGCATCTGCAAGATACAAACTCAGCAATGCCCTTGTAAACGATATGAATATTGCAGTTAAAGGCGGAGACTATGAAATCGCCGGAGGCAACGAGTAAGTCAATAATAATCAATAAAGGAATTTAATATACACGGAGGTAACAAAATGAAAATAGCGGTAACTTATGAAAACGGTCAGGTGTTCCAGCATTTCGGACATTGTGAAAACTTTAAGCTCTATGAAGTGGAAGACGGCAAGGTAGTTTCTTCAGAAGTCCTCGGTTCCGATGGACAGGGTCACGGTGCCCTTGCTACACTTCTTGGCACAAACAATGTTGATGTTCTCATCTGCGGAGGCATAGGCGGCGGTGCCAAGATAGCCCTTGCAGAAACTAATATCGAGCTTTATCCAGGAGTTAACGGGGATGCAGATCAGGCAGTAGAAGCTTATCTTGCCGGCAATCTCGTATTTGACCCTGACACTTCCTGCAACCATCACCACCACGAAGGCGGAGAAGGTCACAACTGCGCTCACGGACACTGCGGAAAATAAGACAAAAGAGCCTACTCTCGTAAAGAGAGCAGGCTCTTTTGTCTTATTTAGTTGTTAACTCATTAATTGCTGCTACAATTCTGTCTAACCCCTCTTTTAAGAAACTTCTAGGACAAGCAACTGTCATTCTAAAGTATCCCGCTCCGGCTTCACCAAATGTACGGCCATTTTCAATCAGCACATCATATTTTGTAATCAATAATTCAAACAGTTCCTCATAATCAAGATAGGCGCCAAAATTTATCCACGCCAGGAATGTTCCTTCCGGCTTTTTATATTTTGTTTTTGGAAGACGCTCTCGAAGATACTCAACCAGAAAATCAAAATTGTCTTCTACATATTCCATCACTTCATCAACCCAGTATTCGCACTGGTTATATGCCGTTTCTGTTAAAACCATGTCCAGAGGAGGCGCAAAGCTAATATAGTGTTTAAGCCTTGTTTCCTTATACCATGTCTCTTTTAATTCTTCATCTTCTATAATGATTTGTGAAATTGGTACACCGCCGACATTGAAGGTTTTTCCCAATGCAACCGCCGTAATAATTTTATTATAATCAGTTATTGACATAGTAGGAATATGAGTTACTCCGGCACGCGTCGCATCACAGTGCAATTCATCGGAAAAAATAAGAACATCATTTTCACGGCACAACTCAATAATTTTAGTTAGTTCTTCTTTTGTCCATACTCTGCCCACCGGATTATGAGGTGAGCATAGAATCATCATTGTATTATTAGGATCTTTAAGTTTAAGCTTAAGATCATCAAAGTCAATACTGTAATTTTCATTGTCATTAATTAGCTGATTGTTGACAACTTTTCTGTTTGTTCCGTTAATCAACTCAGCAAAAGGATAAAAGACAGGTTCCTGAATGATGATGCCATCTCCTTCTTTTGTGAATCCTCTTAATACAAAGCCAAGAGCAGGCAAAACTCCCGGAGAATAAAAAATTGAGTCCGTTTTTATCGTCCAATTAAAACGCCTTTTGTACCAGCCTTGTACAGATTGAAAATAACTGTCGCCAGGCATAGAATGCCCGAGAAAGCCATGTTCAATTCTTTTAATCAAAGCGTCTGTTATTTCATCGGCAACTTTGAATTCCATATCTGAAAGCCATAACGGTAAAGCACTATCCGACACTCTACTATCAACAAAGTCCTTATGATCCCATTTCACACAGTCGGTACCTTTTCTGTTATGAAGAATATCTAAGTTCATTTTTCCCATAATACATCCTCCTTGCATAATATTTCCAAAGCAGTTGAAAAAAAACAACGGATAAGATATGATAATTACCATTATCAACATTGTAAAAATGCAATACTATTATTTAATACATTGTAATATAATGATATATTTCATATCAATATATTGTCAAGGGGAGTTTTTAATTGGATAATATTAATTTAATTGTTTCAAAAAATATTAAACGCATTAGACAGGAAAAAAGTATAAGCTTAGAAGAATTATCCAAACTAAGCGGAGTCAGCAAATCTATGTTAGTACAGATTGAGCGTGGCAGCGGCAATCCATCTTTATCAACCCTTTGGAAAATTGCAAATGGCATGATGGTACCGTTTAATTCTTTAGTCTCTCAACCCCGTGCCCCATATGAAATAGTTCGTTTATCGGAAATCGACCCAATTATAGGAGAAAATAGCAAACTTAAGAATTATGTTCTCTTTCCTGGTGATGAAAACCAAAAATTTAGTATTTACTATATCGAAGTTGAGCCTGGTTATAGTTGGGATTCAGATATGCATATGCGAGGTACCGTTGAATTTATCACAGTTTTTTGCGGCAAATTGCAATTAAACATCGGCGAAGACACCTTCTATCTGGAAGCGGGAGAAAGCATCCGATTTAAAGCCGATTCGCCTCATTCCTATCATAATATAAGCAACGAAACTTTGATTTTCCACAATATACTTTTTAATCAATAAGCAGCTAGAATACAAAAGAGCCTTCTCAAATTGAGTTGGCTCTTTTTAATGAATTCTTTTCGAAAGGAAATTATCAATTCGATTTTTTCTTTATACCTGCTGCAACCATTGTAGCTCCCGCCACTGTCATAAGCAGTACCAATGCCATTACATCTGTGCTATCTCCAGTTACCGGTGTACTAGTAGATGTATCCGTCTGATTATCTGTTGAGCTACTATTTGCATTTGTCGCCTTTGCTACTGTTGTCTGATCTGTTTCATCATCAACAAATGGTGTATTTGAACCTAATATTGCATATTCGCTCAAGTGGTCAGTCACAAATACCAGCATATCTCCTTTTACTGTCGCATTTATTTTTTCTACAATCTGTCCGTCTTCAAGATATGCCACCTGATAGTATTTATATCCCTTCATTTCTTCCGAAAGAGGTATCTGTATTTCCATAAGGTTATCTGAGATAGGTATTATATTTCCATCTTTAAGTGCGCTTATATCAACTACTGCCAAAAGATTATCTATACCTTCATATGCGTCGTTATTAACATCTTTAAATTCAACTATTATCTGACTTCCTTCAGGCAGTGGATTAGTGAATTCAACTGTAACATTAGTATTTGTGTCTACAAAGTTTGTATCGCTGCTTTCAGGCGCCGCTACTTCCTTAACCACCATGGAAGTTGAATACTGCTCAGTTATCGGTTTATCATAAGTACCTGCTATATTTGCTGTTCCTGTGCCTACTCCCTTGGCTGATACGAGCGTTGCATTTTCAGGAGCGATGGCAGCATAATCCTTTGATGCATATCCTGTTGTCTCAGTTGTAGTTCCGTCTGCCTTTTCAAAGACATATACGACTTCATCGTAAAGATATGAAAGCTGGTCAGCATCTGCTGCAACTACTTTGCCGTTTTCTGCATCCTCATAGTATTCAAGAACCTTAGTAAACTTACTGTCTATGGCTTTAGCAATACCCTTTGATACCATGTTTGTGCATTCCACATGCCTGTCGAGGCTGTAGTTATCTACCATGTTGTCTTTATATGTGTGGTTTATATCTTCAATGTCATCTGATTCATCTGTAACCCTAATCATACTTGCTGCATCTATGCCGCTATCCTGGAAGGACTGATGATCTGAATAACCATACTTAAACCACCTGAGGTTTTCAGTACCTTCTATAAACTGCATGTCTTCTGAACCTGTTATTATCAGTGCTGCAGCGATATTAAATGTAGCAGACTTCCCTCCGGCAATATCAAGGCTTACCGCATTAAGTTCTTCACCGTAAAATGTTCCTGTAGAAGAAAGCATATCCATATTGAAGTTAATGGCAATAGCCTTATCTTCTTCAGGAATCTGACTTACAAAGGCTGCTGAGCCGAGAAGACCCTCTTCCTCACCGCCGAAAGCTACAAAGTGAATCTCCACACCACCAGTATCAACATTCTTATACTGCTTTGCCAGTTCCAGTACCGCCGCTACCGCAGATGCGTTGTCAGTAGCTCCCGGTGCTCCCATTACACTATCTAAGTGGCTTGTTACATAGATAATGGATTCAGGCTCTTCTGTGCTAGCTTCCTTAACTGCTTCTACATTCCAAGATATTGAACGATTGAGAGCGCTGATACTGTTTGCTTTGCCTGCGAGGATATCTTCGCCAAGCGGTGTATTTACAGCTATGACAGGTACCTTATTGCCACTCAGTGCATTCCAGTTAGAATCCTTTATGCTTAAAGAACCAATGCTAGAATCATTATATATTATCATTGCTGCAGCTTCTTTTCCATAGGCCTTTTCTGTCGCCTGAAGCACATATTCGTATGCAGTCGTTGCCTCAGGTCCAGTATACTCTATCCCAGCTTCTTCAGCCGTTTTTTTATCTGCTGCTACCTTATCTGAAGATATTTTAGCCAACTGAGTAAATAAACTGTAATTAACAACTGCAATATTGCCCTCTTTAATATTCCAATTGTCAAACACTTCAACCCCGGTCACTTTAGATACATCAACTGTACAATCAGTAACAACAGGATTTGTTATAGTCTGCATTTCACCATCAAAGTAATAGTTTCCGTAGTATTCTTGTCCATTTATATCTATTGCTGCTACTGTCGATGCATTTATACTGTATTCAAGTATCTGTCCATCATATCCGTAACTATCCAACTGACCTTCTATATATTCAGCTGCTGCATATTCATTAGGAGTACCCATGAGTCTGACTCCGATGTCCTCCGAAAGCGCTGTTACATGCTGTTTTAAACTTGCTGCGTCCGCGGCTTTATAAACAGTTGCCGCTCCGGTATCCGCCATGGCTGATGCGCTGCTTGCCATAAGTAATGTACATACTGCTGCTGCCATGGTCATTGCCACCGGCTTTTTGATTTTCTCTGTAAAAATCATGGTTACCTCCTTTTACTTATTTTAGTTTTATTAAATCGTCAATATTTATACTTTGTTATGTATATTTATCGGCGTGATGTGAGTATAACACAAGGAAATCCTCAGTGCAACAACTTTTTAAATATTTTTTCATGATTATTTATATTTATTCTGTTGTATACAAAAAAACACACCTGACCAAGGGCTTTAGTCAGGTGTATTTGAATATTCACTGTATGTTATTTACTTATGCGTTCTTCCATAGCTTCAACTTCCTTTGCCAGATATTCAGGAAGCTTATCGCCGAATTTTGCATAAAATTCCTTTATGCTCTTGATGTCTTCCTTCCAGTATTCCTTTTCCACCTGAAGAATTCCGGCAAGAGCTTCAAGGTCTATATCGCAACCTTCAATGTTTATATCCGAAGGTTCAGGAATAAATCCGATTTCTGTTTCCCTTGCTCCGATTTTACCATCTGCTCTCTTGAGTATCCATTCAAGAACTCTCAGGTTATCACCGAAGCCAGGCCATATGAAGTTACCTTCTTCGTCTGTTCTGAACCAGTTTACATTGAAGATTTTAGGCGGATTTGAGATTTTCTTTCCCATATCAAGCCAGTGCTGCCAGTAGTCTCCCATGTTGTATCCGCAGAACGGAAGCATTGCCATAGGGTCTCTTCTCACTACTCCAACCGCTCCTGTTGCCGCCGCTGTCGTTTCGGATGCCATGATTGAGCCTACAAATACGCCGTGATCCCAATCTCTTGACTGATATACCAGCGGAGCAGTCTTTGCTCTTCTACCTCCGAATACGATTGCTGACAGAGGCACGCCTTTTGCATCATCAAATTCAGGCGCGATGCAAGGGCAATTCTTTGCCGGCGCTGTAAATCTTGAATTTGGATGAGCCATAGGTTCTCCTGAAGCAGGATCCCACTTCTTACCTGTCCAATCCAATGAATTTGCAGGAGGGTTCTTATCCAGCTTTTCCCACCATACTGTATTGTCATCCAGATTAAGTCCGACATTTGTAAAGATTGTGTTCTTTCTTGTGGCCGCAAGGGCGTTAGGATTTGACTTTTCGTTTGTTCCCGGAGCTACACCGAAGAATCCGTTTTCAGGGTTTGTAGCCCAGAGTCTTCCGTCTTCGCCTATTCTAATCCAAGCGATATCATCGCCTACACATGTAACCTTCCATCCGTCTTTTCGGTATCCTTCCGGTGGTATAAGCATCGCCAGATTTGTTTTGCCGCATGCGGAAGGGAATGCCGCTGCAATGTATCTCTTTTCTCCCTGAGGATTTTCTACACCGAGGATAAGCATATGCTCAGCCATCCAACCTTCCTTCTGTCCAAGATATGAAGCTATTCTCAGAGCCAGGCACTTTTTACCTAGAAGTACATTTCCGCCGTATCCTGAATTGATGGACATGATAGTGTTGTCTTCAGGGAAGTGAACGATGTATCTTTCTTCCGGATCAAGGTCAGCTTTGGAATGAAGTCCCTTTGTAAACTCGCCGTCTTCACCGATGGCATCAAGAACCTGTGTACCGATTCTTGTCATTATGTTCATGCTGACTACTACATAGATGGAATCTGTAATCTCGATGCCGTATTTGGCAAAAGGAGATCCCACAATACCCATGGCAAAAGGAATGATATACATTGTTCTGCCCTTCATGCAGCCGTCATACAGCTTGTTGAGCTTTGAGTACATCTCTTGCGGATCCATCCAGTTGTTTGTAGGACCTGCGTTTTTTTCTTCCTTGCAGCAGATGAAGGTTCTCGCTTCAACTCTTGCCACGTCTCTGGTATCGCTTCTGTGCAGATAGCAGCCCGGAAGCTTTTCTTCGTTAAGCTTAATCAGTTCACCGGTGCTGCAGCCTTCCTTTCTAATCTCTTCCAGCTGCGCTTCTTCTCCGGTAATCCATACGACTTTTTCCGGCTTTGTAAGTTCGGCAACTTCCTGCACCCAATCAAGAAGAACTTTATTGTTTGTCAGACCGTTCTCCTTAATTCCATAATTTTTCACTTTAATATCCTCCTAAATAACTAACGGTAATAGTAACTTTTTATCAAAAGGCACTTACTTTGTGCCATATAGTCTGTCTCCTGCATCGCCAAGTCCTGGCAATATGTATGCGTTTTCGTTGAGTCTTTCGTCCTTTGCTGCAATGTAAATGTCCACATCAGGGTGAGTTTCGCTTAATGCTTTGATGCCTTCTGGCGCTGCGATAAGGCACATAAATGTAATGTCCTTTCCACCCTTCTCCTTTACCAGAGAAACAGCATCTACCGCAGAACCGCCTGTTGCCAGCATCGGGTCCACTATGAAAATCTTTCTTTTATCTATATCCTGAGGCATTTTACAGTAATATTCCACCGGCTTATGAGTCTCAGGATCTCTGTAAAGACCTACATGTCCTACCTTTGCGTTTGGAACCAGTGACAGCATTCCGTCTACCATTCCCAGACCTGCTCTAAGGATAGGAACTATAGCTATATCCTCTCCTGCGAGAACATTCACTTCTGTTTCACACATAGGTGTCTTAATAGTCTGTTTTTTAAGTTCCAGTTCTCTGGTTGCTTCATATCCCATGAGCATTCCTATTTCTTTAGCCAAATCTCTGAAATCCTTTGTAGTAGTGTTTTCGTCTCTGAGCAGTGCCACCTTGTGCTGAATCAGCGGATGATCAAATACATATATCTTTCCCATTTTCTTTCCTTTCTCCATTTCCTTTTTAATAACTGTTCAGCTGATCCACCCTTCTTTGGTGTCTGCCTCCCTCAAATTCAGTATATAGGAAAGCGTTTACTATGCCAAGTGCCTGTTCAGGAGTAAGAATTCTTCCTCCCAGAGCCAGTAAATTGGCATCGTTATGCTTTCTTGTAAGCTCTGCCATTTCCACGCTGGTGCAAAGGGCACATCTAGCACCCTTAACTTTGTTTGCCGCCATGGAAATTCCTATGCCTGTACCGCATATCACTATGCCTAAATCAGCATCTCCGTGAACAACAGCCATTGCACATCTGTGTCCGTATTCGGGATAGTCCACCGATTCGGTGCTATTGGTACCTAGGTCAAAAATATCATGGCCCATTCCCAGAAGGAATCCTGCTATCATTTCCTTAAGTTCATATCCGCCGTGGTCACATGCCAAAGCAATCTTATACATCTCACTCTCTCCTCAATTATACTTTAATTACATTATTACCTGCAGATTTAAGCATACGGTTCATTACCGCATACCCAAGGCCTGTTTTTTCAACGGCTCCTGCCAGTATCACATCAACCTGCTGCTCATCCATTTCTCGCAGCCTTGCAAACAGGTCATGAGCCGCTTCATCAAAGTCCTTTGTTCCGAAAAATATAACGCCGACCTTTTTACCTTCGCTTTCCAGGTCTTTTTTTCTCTTTTCTATTTCTGCCTTTACTTTATAGGCTTCGCCTTCGATGACAAGCATCTCCGCATCAGGGGCGTAATGCCTGTATTTCATTCCCGGTGCCATAGGTTTAAAGTCCTTATCATCATTATCTGAATGTCCTTTACCCTTTTCATCTTTGTCCAGAGCGATTGCTGGGTCCACGGAAACCTTAAGTCCCGTTACAGCCTCCATATCAGCCGCAGTAATCTTTCCAGGCCTTAATATTACTATCTCATCGTCTTTTACCGATACAACCGTAGACTCTATTCCCACGGCACAATCGCCGCCGTAGATTATGGCATCAATCCTGCCATCCATATCGTGAGCCACATGACTTGCCTTTGTAGGACTCGGCTTTCCGGAAAGATTTGCACTCGGTGCTGCTATAGGTACTCCGGATTCCTTTATTAACGCCCTTGCAGTGGAATCCGAAGGCATCCTTACTCCCACCGTATCAAGGCCCCCTGTTGTCACATCAGGCACCTTGTCATTTCTCTGAAATATCATGGTGAGCGGACCGGGCCAAAAGGCCTCTGCCATTTTAATTGCGTTATCGCTTATATGATCTGTTATTTCCTGCAGCTCCGAAAGTTCGGAAATATGCAGTATCATCGGGTTGTCGCTAGGTCTGCCCTTAGCTTTATATATGCCTGCTGCCGCCTTAGCATCAAGACCGTTTGCACCAAGGCCGTATACTGTTTCCGTCGGGAAGGCCACAAGCCCGCCTTTTTTTATTATTTCGGCGGCTTTTTTTATATCTTCTGCCGTCTCTTTAAGATGCAAAGTTTTCATACTATCACTTCTTTCTTAGAAGTTCTTCATCTTTTCCGCCTGATCGCTGGTGATAAGGCCGTCGATTATCTCGTCCATATCTCCATCTAGGAAGTTGTCCAGCTTATAAAGTGTAACTCCTGTTCTGTGATCAGAAACCCTTCCCTGTGGGAAGTTATATGTTCTAATTCTCTCAGATCTATCTCCAGAACCAACCTGACTCTTTCTCTGCTGTGAAATCTCGTCGTTCTGTTCCTGCATTTTCAAGTCATAAAGTCTCGATCTAAGAACCTTAAAAGCCTTTTCCTTATTTTTAATCTGGGACTTTTCGTCCTGGCATGTAACAACAAGGCCTGTAGGCTCATGGGTAAGTCTTACCGCAGAGTCCGTAGTGTTTACGCACTGGCCACCGTTACCGGAAGCTCTGTATACATCCACTCTTACATCGTTTGGATTGAGATCAACTTCCACATCATCCACTTCAGGAAGCACCGCAACCGTTGCCGCAGAAGTGTGCACTCTGCCTGATGATTCGGTTTCAGGCACTCTCTGTACCCTGTGGGCGCCGGACTCATATTTGAGTCTTGAATAAGCACCTTTACCTTTAATGAGCATAACGGCTTCCTTAACTCCGCCTATGCCTGTTTCATTGAGCTCCATCAGTTCTGTTTTCCAACCGGCTCTTTCTGCGTATCTTGTGTACATTCTGAGGAGGTCTGCACCAAACAGCGCCGCTTCATCTCCCCCTGTGCCGGCTCTGATTTCCAGGATTACGTTCTTATCATCGTTAGGGTCCTTTGGAAGCAGCAGCACTTTAAGCTCTGATTCCAGTGGTTCAACCTGGGCCTCAAGTTCCGAAAGCTCCATCTTTGCCAATTCCTTAAGCTCATCGTCAAGACCGCTTTCGCCAAGAAGTTCCTTATTATCTGCTATGCCGTCCTTGACTTTTTTGTATTCTTCATATTTTTTTACGATCGGTTCCAGCTCTCCCAGCTCTTTGGCGTATTTCTGCCATTTGCTCTGGTCTGCTATGATATCCGGATCGGACACTTTTTTTGTAAGCTCATCATATTTCTCTGAAATAAATGAAAGTTTATCGAACATTTTTTAATTCACTCCTAATTTTTCCACAGTTTTCGACAGTCTATTTTATCATAGGGGCAAACTTATTGCAATAAAACACAGGTCGGGATTTCAACTGTTCCCGACCTGTTATCTTTAGTTTATTTTATATTGCCTTCGGCGTCAAATACAGGAAGCGGTGCAAGGACCGTTATATCATCCCTTTCCATGGCATCCCCTTCACCGAGAATTGCCATTTTGCCGACGATTTTGGCTCCCGCCTCATTGGCAAGGTTTTCCAAAGCCTGTAAAGATTCTCCTGTGCTTATAACATCGTCTACTATAAGCACTCTTTTTCCGCGAACCCTGTTCACTTCATCTTCTCCCAGATACAGATACTGCTGTCCGTGGGTTGTGATGGAGTTTACCTTTACGGAAATAGGCTCCTTCATATAAACCTTTACGCCTTTACGGGCGATTATATAGTCGTTCATGCCCGCCTGAGAAGCCATCTCATATACCAATGGAATGCTCTTTGCCTCCGCAGTCATAAGAAGGTCAAACTCCGGTGCTTTTTCAAGAAGCTCTTTTGCTGCAGCCTTTGTCATTTCCACATCGCCGAAGATTATAAATGCTGCAATCTGTGTTTCCTTGTCCACCGGAAAAAGAGGCAGCTTCCTCTTAAGTCCGGCAATTTCCATTTCATAAAACATTATCTATCACCTCTTACTTTATAATAAGTGTGACTATCTTAAGCGCAAACAGTGCCGCAGATATCCACATAACAGGGTGAATGTCCTTTACTTTACCTGTAAATACCTTGATGATAACGTAGGCCAGTATACCGAACATGATACCGTTGGCGATGGAGTATGTGAAAGGCATCATTATGATAGCCAAGAATCCGCCAACCGCACCTGCCATATCTTCGCTAAAGTCCATATTCTTTACGGAGCTTATCATAAGAAGTCCTACAAATACCAGTGCCGGTGTAGTTGCAAAGCCTGGTATAGCTATGAATATAGGCGAGAAGAAAAGTGCAACTATAAACAGACCTGCAGCTGTAACCGCCGTAAGACCTGTTCTTCCTCCCTGCGCTACGCCTGCGCTGGATTCAACGTAGGATGTAACTGTGGATGTACCCATGCAAGCACCTACTACGGTACCGATGGCATCGGACATCAGCGCTCCGCCTACCTTAGGCAGGTTGCCATCCTTATCCAGCAGATTAGCCTTTGAAGCCACACCTATAAGAGTTCCTGCAGTATCAAACAAGTCCACAAACAGGAACGAGAATACGATTACCGCAAAATCTATCAGATGGCCTGATACATATGAGAAATCGAAGGCAAACATGGTTGGTGCCGTAGGTGCAAAGCCTCCGTCAAAGCTTGGGAACAGTGAACTGTTACCGGCTTCAGGATTTACAACATACCAGCCTCCTACCTGTGCTATCATGCCAAATATCCATGTTACCAGGATACCTATGAGGATTGATCCCTTTACATTGAAATGATACAGCACTGCAATGATAATCAAACCTACAAGAGCCAATACAACCTGAGGAGTTGATACATCACCGAGAGTCAAAAGCGTTGATGGTTCAGATACTACTATGCCTGCTCCCTTCAGCCCTACAATGGCGATAAACAGTCCTATACCCGCTGTAATTCCCAGCTTCAGATTTGCAGGAACCTTATTTACCAGCGTCTCTCTGAATTTTACCAAGGAAAGAAGTATGAAGATTATACCTTCAACAAGTATAGCCGCCAAGGCTATTTTCCATGGGTCCTGAATACCCTGTTCCGCCAGTTCCGTACATACTGTGTATGAGAAGTACGCATTAAGTCCCATACCTGATGCAAGGGCTATAGGATAGTTGGCTAAGAATGCCATAAGCAGTGATGCAATCGCTGCAGACACGGCCGTTGCAGTAAATACCGCCGCAGGGTCCATTCCCGCATCACCTAAAATACTAGGGTTTACAGCAAGAATGTAAACCATCGACAGGAATGTGGTAAGTCCTGCCGTCATCTCGGTCTTAACCGTGGTGTTGTGTTCTTTGAGCTTGAACAGCTTTTCCATGTTTTCCTCCTTTATATAAACACTCATTTCATCGAAATTCCGGCATTCTCCGGAAAATATAATTATATTATATCTTTCTATCCGGTGCAATTATCCATAGATAGAAATTATTCTTAAACTTTATTTGTATATTTTTTTAATATATAAGCCACAAAAAAAGTGTAAAAGACTTGCATTTTCTGTAAAAAAGTGTAACTTTTACTATAATCCCTAATGTAATAATCTATTAGTTTTTGTGAGTTTCGTTTAAAATACACTTATGTTTTTTGTTTATTAAAGGAGTTGTGTCTGAATGGTAAAATTAAATGCTTTAGAATTATTACAGAAAAAAGGTAAGACAAAATACTGGCTCTATAAACAGCTGGGTATGAGCTACCAGAATTTCAACAGAATGGTAAATAACGAAACAAAATCGATTCAGTACGAGATGATCGACGCAATGTGCACAATATTTGAATGCACACCAAACGAGCTGCTTACCTTCGAAGAAGAGAAATAAGCGGAAAGGGATCGTCTTGCCCCTCTTGGCGGTCCTTTTTTTCGTTGAGAATTTCTGTTGACAAAGAAAATTTTCAGTGTTATTGTAAAAACAATCAAATACAAAACCGTTGATGGGGGAATAAAACCGATTAAACGGCTTACAGCGAATCCGGGATGGTGGAAGCCGGAAAAGCGACAGTTTCGGTAAATGGGCCCCAGAGGGCGAAATGAACAGCTGGTCAATCCGGCTCAGTAGTGGAGACGCGAAGCCGGCGTTACGGGCTGGGAGTGTGATAGCACTCTGCTGAGTGGGCAGTTTTACTGTCAATTAAGGTGGCACCGCAGGTTTAACACCTGTCCTTAAGTTTAAGGACAGGTGTTTTTTTATGAAAGGAGATATCATGACAGAAAAAAATACTCTAAATTCCAAACAAAGAGATATTTTCTCCTCCAAATTCGGATTCATCATCGCATGTATCGGATCAGCCGTAGGTATGGGTAATATCTGGCTGTTTCCATATCGTGTAGGTCAGTTCGGAGGAGCAGCTTTCCTTATTCCGTACATCATATTCGTAGCACTTTTAGGTATGTCCGGAATCGTAGGGGAAATCACCTTAGGAAGAACCATGAGAACAGGTCCTCTGGGCTCATTTAAGAAAGCCCTCGAAATGCGCGGGCTTAAGGGCGGCGAATTTATAGGTCTGATACCTGTAATCGGCTCACTTGCCACAGCCATAGGCTACACCGTTGTTATGGCATGGGTTCTTAAATTCTTTATAGGCTCTGTAAGCGGAGAAATGATTAAGTCCGAAGACAGCGGAGCATATTTCGGAGAAATCGCTTCCGACTTCGGTTCAGTACCATGGCACATAATAGTGCTGGTTATAACCTTTGCTTTTATGGCCTTTGGTATCTCAAAGGGAATAGAGAGAGTAAACAAGGTGCTTATGCCTCTGTTCTATCTCCTGTTTGTAATCATCGCCATAAGAGTTGCATTTTTGCCGGGTTCAGGTGCAGGCTACGACTTTATGTTCAACCCTGATTGGAGCGCCCTGGCAAATCCTCAAACATGGGTATTTGCTCTAGGCCAGGCATTTTTCTCACTGTCGCTGGCAGGCTCCGGCACAGTAGTTTACGGAAGCTATCTGAGCAAAAAAGAAGATATCGTATCCAGTGCAAAATACATAGCAATTTTTGATACTCTGGCATCCATGACAGCGGCCATGGTAATAATACCGGCGGTATTCGCCTTTGGTACAGACCCTACTTCAGGTCCTCCGCTGCTGTTCATAACTATGCCAAGTATATTTAAAGCAATGCCTTTAGGTCAGATAATAGCTATAATATTCTTCCTGGCGGTAATGTTTGCAGGATTTACTTCTCTTGTAAATCTTTACGAAACCTCTGTGGAAGCAATCCAAAACAAGTTTGGACTTTCCAGAAAAATATCAGTAGGTCTGATACTGCTGCTGGGTCTGGCTGTAGGTCTGTTCATAGAAAACGGCGACACAGTATCCACATGGATGGATGTTGTATCAATTTACATCGTGCCTCTGGGTGCCCTCCTTGCAGCCATAATGACATACTGGGTTTGCGGCAAGAACTTTGCAAGGGAAAATGCACAGATTGGCCGTGAAAAGCCTATCGGCAGATGGTTTGAACCACTGTCAAGATATGTGTTCTGCGGTGTAACTATCGCCGTATACATTCTGGGAATATTCTATGGCGGCATAGGCTGATAAAGCTCATATACTAATTTACGCATTAAAAAAGCGCGATCCGAAGATCGCGCTTTTGTTGTTGTTAGTCCAGATTGTACTTGTTCTTGAACTTTTCAACACGTCCACCTCTGTTGATGAACTTCTGCTGACCTGTAAAGAACGGATGGCAAGCTGAGCAAACGTCAAGTCTCATTTCTTCTGAAGTTGACTTAGTCATAAATGTGTTGCCGCATGCGCAAGTTACTTTACATTCCTTATAGTCAGGATGGATTCCCTGTTTCATGCTTCTACCTCTTTCCTGCTCAGGCTGTGCCTTTGCATAATTTATTTGCTGTTTTCTAACAGCTTATCTAATATATCACAATCGATTTGGTATTTTCAATAGTTTTACTTGTTTTTTGACAAAAATGTTTCTATTTTTTCTTTTTGCCAGCAAGATATGCCTTAACTGCTCTGTCATGTCCTGCCAGATCCTTTGTTATTTCGATATCCTCAAAGGCACCCGATGCCTTTAACAGTTCAGCAACGGCAGTTCCCTGATTATGTCCGATTTCAAATATAATGCGTCCCTTCTTTTTCAGATGCTCCGGTGCTTCGTCAATTATCCTTTTATAGAAATCAAGGCCATCCTCTCCACCGTCAAGGGCTGTTAAAGGGTCATAATCCTTCACCTCCACATCTAGCGTCGGGATAACATCACTTTCAATATACGGCGGATTTGAAACGATAAGATCATATTTCTTTTTCTTAATCGGTTCAAATAAATTCCCCTGTGTAATTTCCAAGCGCACTCCATTAAGCTGAGCATTTTCTGCAGTTAGTGCTACGGCTTCCTCGCTCATATCCGATGAGGTAACCTTCAAAGTCTTTTTGTTTTCGGCGGCTTTTTTCATAAGAGCAATACCTATGATGCCGCTGCCGCAACATAAATCCAGGACGCTATCCTTATTCTGAGCAATTTTTTCCGCCTCTTCAACTACCACTTCCGTATCCATTCTCGGAATAAGTACATTTTCTTTTACTTTAAAAGGATAGCCCATAAATTCCGTTTCACCGAATATCAACTGAATCGGTTTGTGAGTCGCCCTTTGGGCCACTAATTTAAAATAGTTTTCCGCTTCAATTTCTCCGGCTTCCTTGGACCACTGCATAAAAAACCTCATTTTATCGAAGTTTTTCATAAGGCAGTAAATCTGCTCCGCTTGCTGCTTTGCCTCGTCTATACCGGCATCATGAAGCTGCTTTTCCGCCATTTTTATAATGTCTGATACTAAAAGATTAGCCATTTATCTGTTTTACCCCTCTTTATTGTATTTTAGTTTACTCAAAACGCAGTTTATCTATAATGTCGACAAACTCCTTATTGTTCTTTGTAAGCATAAGATTGTCGATGATGGTTTCGGTGATTTCCTGAACTGTTCCCGAAGAAAGAGCCTTTCTCATACGCCATACGGCAGCAAGCTCATTTTGATCCATCAGCAAATCTTCCCTTCTTGTTCCCGATCTATTTAAATCTATGGCAGGGAAGATTCTCTTTTCCGACAGACTTCTATCCAGATGAAGCTCCATATTGCCTGTGCCCTTAAATTCCTCGTATATCACATCATCCATTCTGCTGCCCGTGTCAACCAGCGCAGTTGCCAAAATTGTGATGCTGCCGCCTTCCTCGATATTTCTTGCCGCTCCGAAAAATTTCTTAGGCTTGTATAAAGAAGCAGGATCAAGACCTCCAGAAAGAGTTCTGCCCGATGCAGGAACCACCAAATTATATGCTCTTGCCAATCTTGTGATGCTATCCAAAAGCACTATTACATCTCTTCCGTGCTCAGCCAGTCTCTTTGCCCTAGCCAGTACCATCTCCGCAACCTTTACATGATGAGCCGGCTGCTCATCAAAGGTGGAATATATAACCTCTCCATCGTTTTTAAGGCTGCGTTTCATATCGGTCACTTCCTCTGGGCGTTCATCAACCAAGAGAATTATAAGTTCCGCTTCAGGATGATGCTTTTCGATGCTACATGCAATCTTTTTTATAAGAGCAGTTTTTCCAGCTTTAGGTGGTGCAACGATAAGCCCTCTCTGTCCAAAGCCTATAGGCGCCACCAAGTCTATCAACCTCATGGAAAGATCTGCGCCGTCCTCCAGATTTATTCTCCTGTTAGGGAAAATCGGTGTCAGCTTGTCAAAATCAGGTCTCAACTTAGCCTTTTCCGGATCTTCGCCGTTAATTGTCTCTATCATCAAAAGAGCTCCAAATCTTTCACCCTGTCTCGGCCCTCTTGTTGTGCCTCTCACCTTATCTCCGGTTTTAAGATTAAATCGTCTAATTTGGCTGTTTGCCACATATACATCATCATCGCTGGTGAGGAAATTATCAAATCTTAAAAAGCCGAAACCGCCATCTGCGATTTCAAGTATGCCTTCTATGGTTTTTTCGGTATGCTTTTCCGCATCCTTTTCTATATTCTTTTCTTCGTTGTTGATTATTTCTGTCATACTAATTTCTCCATCAAATATCCAATAAACAATTTATTATACCACACTATTCGCCGGTTTTTTTCCATTCTTTTTGTTGAAAAATCCTGCGCGCCGACTTATAATATCTGCGTATTGTATTATATCTCAGCTATTACGAGAATGATAACAAGGAGACAGAAAAATGAATACTTTAACACAACACGGTACATCAAAGCGTACCCTCGGGCTGGTTCAGCTTTCGCTTTTCAGCGGTATTGTAGTCATAATGGCGTTTACGCCTTTCATCGGCTATATACCTTTAGGCTTTACAAGGGCAACCATAATACACATTCCTGTGATAATAGGTTCTCTGATGATGGGTCCAAAGAACGGAGCGATTCTGGGCGGGGTGTTCGGCCTGACAAGTCTTATAAACAACACCATTAATCCGACGGCAACGTCATTTGTATTCTCACCATTTATTCAGATAGGAGATATACACGGCGGTTTTGCCAGTATCATAATTTGCTTTGTGCCTCGTATACTGGTAGGCGTGATTCCTTATTATGTTTACAAGCTTATAACTAAACCGGGAAAAGGCGAAGTCAGCAAAAAACGCCAGAGCATCGCTCTCGGTTTTGCAGGAGTTTTAGGCTCACTGACAAATACCCTTTTGGTAATGAACATGATATATCTGTTCTTTAAGGATGCCTATGCTCAGGCTAATGAGGTTGCAAGCAGTGCGGTTTACACATTTATCATGGGAATAATCGGCATAAACGGCGTTCCGGAAGCAATAGTGGCCGGTATAATAGTAATCGGTATAGGTGCCGCTCTCATGAAAACAAAATTTGCTATAAAATAAAGAATATCATACAATACATTTTATAAAAGCGTTCCATGCGGGCGCTTTTATTTTATCTGACATTTGACAGTCATGTTTTTTGTGATAAATTATATGTAGTTATTAAATAAGAAGGAGGCTTTACCATGCATTGCGTAAGAAAAGTTACTGATGATATTTACTGGATAGGCGCCAACGACAAGCGTCTGCAGCTGTTTGAAAACATACATCCACTTACAGACGGAGTTTCGTATAACTCCTATCTACTGCTGGATGAAAAAACCGTACTTCTTGATACGGCAGACTGGTCTGTGGGCAGGCAGTTCATAGAAAACTTTGAATTTGTACTTGCAGGACGCCCTCTTGACTATATGATAATAAACCACATGGAGCCAGATCACTGTGCTTCCATTGAAGAAATCCTTTTAAGATATCCGGATGTGAAGGTAATAGCCACAGCCAAGGCTTTCCAGATGATGGAACAGTTCGGCTTTGGCGGCCTTAAGGAAACAATCACCGTTAAGGAAGGTGATACCATGAGTTTCGGAAAGCACGAATTCACCTTCGTAGGCGCACCTATGGTTCATTGGCCTGAAGCTATGGTTTCCTTTGATACAACAACAGGAACGCTGTTCAGCGCTGATGCCTTCGGCTCTTTCAAATCCTTGGACGGAAAGCTCTTTGCCGATGAAGTGGACTTTGACAGAGACTGGATTGACGAAGCCAGAAGATATTACACAAACATCGTCGGAAAATACGGCCCTCAGGTAATGAACCTTCTTAAAAAAGCCGGCACAATTGATATAAAGACAATATGTCCGCTGCATGGTCCTGTTTGGAGAAAGGACTTGGATTACATCATAGACAAGCATGTAAAATGGGCTACCTACGAGCCAGAGGAAAAGGGAGTTCTCATCGCCTATGCTTCAATTTACGGCAATACAGAAAACGCCGCACAAATACTGGCAACAAAGCTTTGCGAAAGAGGCATTACAAATATAAAGATGTACGATGTGTCAAACACCCATGTATCTTATCTCATAAGCGATGCGTTCAAATACAGCCATATGGCTCTGCTGTCAGCCACATATAACAACGATCTTTTCCCACCTATGGAAGAGTTCATCCGCGACATGCAGAGATTAAATCTTCAGAATAGAAGCATCGCTATCGCTGAAAACGGCACATGGGCACCGCAGGCCTGCAAGGTTATGTGTAAGATGATAGGAGAAATGAAAAACATGACTCTTCTCAACGAAAAGCTGTCCATGCTCTCCTCCGTAAAGGAAGATACATATGAAGCTTTGGACACACTGGCAGATACAATTGCAGAATCATTGAAATAGCAGATTCTTTTAAAACAGCACCATAAAAGGAGCCGATTGTGTTTCGGCTCCTCTTTTATTTTCATAGGATCTTTATGATTCCACCTTATTTGTTATATACGAAGAATCCTTCACCTGTCTTCTGTCCCAGCTTACCTGCTCTTACCATCTTCTTAATAAGTACGTGTGGTCTGTACTTAGGATCACCGTATTCAGTGTAAAGTACATTCATGATAGCCAGAACAACATCAAGTCCGATCAGGTCACCCAGTGCCAGAGGTCCCATTGGATGGTTAGCACCAAGTTTCATAGCATTATCAATACCTTCAGCGTCAGCAACTCCGTCTGCCAGGATGCCTGCAGCTTCGTTGATCATTGGGATAAGGATTCTGTTTACAACGAATCCTGGAGCTTCTTCAACTTCTACAGGAGTCTTGCCCAGTATCTTTGCAAGTTCAACTACTGTGTCTCTTGTTTCGTCAGAAGTCAGCATACCCTTGATGATTTCAACCAGCTTCATTGCAGGTACAGGATTAAAGAAGTGCATACCTACAATCTTATCAGGTCTCTTTGTAGCTGCTGCGATTTCTGTAATGGAAAGAGAAGAAGTGTTAGTAGCTATGATAGCTTCAGGTTTGCAGAGTTCATCCAGTTCTGCAAAGAGAGCCTTCTTTGATTCCATTTCTTCTGTAGCCGCTTCGATGATAAGATCTGCGTCCTTAACGATCTCGATATCTGTTGAGCCATGGATTCTGGAAAGGATTTCATCTTTTTCTGCTGCTGTAATCTTTTCCTTTGTAACCATCTTTTCAAGGTTCTTTGTAACCTTTGCGATACCGCCGTCAACAGAAGTCTGTCTTCTCGCTCTGAGTACTACTTCGTATCCGTTCTGCGCAAGTACCTGGATAATTCCGGCACCCATTGTACCAGTTCCCAATACGCCAATTTTTTTCATCGGTCTGTCCTCCTTAAAATAGATATTTCCATAAACATGATAGATTGTTAAAAAATCGTCAATCTGTATCCTTATTATAACATAAGTAATCACCTTGTAAAGCGGTATTTGAAAATAATATTGATTTTATATTTCTGTGGAGAGTATAATTTGAGCCAAAGAAACAGGGAGAAAACCGATGTAATATAAAAGGACTGGAGGGATAAACATGAAGCTGAAAGTTTTAGTTGATAACAACACCTTCATCGATCAATACTATTTCGGGGAACCGGCATGGTGTTGCTACATTGAAGAAAGCGGAAAGAAAATACTTCTGGATACCGGTTATTCGGATATCTTCCTGAAAAACGCTGAACTTATGGGCATAAATCTGGGAGATATTTCAACCCTTGTCATTTCCCACGGCCACAACGACCACACCTGGGGAATGCCATACCTCTTTGACCACCACGACATGTCCAAAGTGGACCTTGTGGCCGCTCCCGGCTGCTTTGACCCGAAAAGATTTGAAAGCCTTGAAATCGGTTCGCCTTTTTCCAAGGACGAACTTGCCCAAAAGGTCAACCTCATCGAAACCGACATACCTTACGACATAACGGACAACCTGGTATTCCTAGGTACTATTCCGGACATCTTCGATTTTGAAAAGAGACTTGTCATAGGAGAAAAGCAGGTAAACGGCAAATGGATAGAAGACACCAACATGGAGGACAGCGCCCTTGCCCTTAAAACAGATAAGGGGCTTGTTATAATCACCGCCTGCTCTCACAGCGGTATATGCAATATCACCGAATACGCCAAGGAAGTCTGCGACGACAAGCGCATCCGCGGTGTCATTGGAGGTTTTCATCTCTTTGATGTGGATGAGAGACTGGAAAAGACCACTGACTATCTGGCCGCGCAAAATCCTGAATTTATGTATCCGGCTCACTGCGTATCCTTGGCAGCAAAAATATATATGAGCAAGAAGCTGCCGGTAGGTGAGGTTGGAGTAAATTTCGAACTTAATGTTGATTAAACTTATAAAACATCACAAAAGCAGGGCTTTAAACCAAACCCTGCTTTTTGTATGCTTTAATATTCCTTTTATTTAAGCTTAAGCCTTTCCTTAAATCTGTCAATCATCGATCTTTCAAATGGATCAACTCCGAAAAGATGAGCCGATATAGATGCACTCATCAGGAAGAAATAGATTATCTGTCCCAGATTGTATGCGTCCGTATTTGGTATCTCTATTTTTATGGCATCCATATCATCGCTTCTGTAGGTTTCCTTCATCTGTTCTGCGATGATTCGCCCCAGCTCCTCAATGGTATCCGCCTTTGTCCTATCCTTTATATCCTTAGGCAGTTCCAAGTCGCTTCCTGTCTCAGCTGCCAAAATTTCTGTCTCAAAGAATGCCGGCGCTGCACTGCTCATATACTGTGCCTTAGCTTTAAAGTCCCTTGCCAGATTCATTGTAGATGTATAAATACCTTTACCCTTTTTACTGTCACTTTCCATGAACAGGTGTGAAACCCATGTGGCAAAGCTATCCAAATCAGGCTGTCCGTACTGGAACACTTCAACGATTTTACCGCTGTCGTTTAATATCTTTCTTGCTGCTGCGTAATACCCAGCTGTAGTATCCCATTCATCGTCTGTAGCCATTACTTCCGCTCCTGAAAGAAGCTTATCTATTTCCACGCCGGCTACAGCCATAGGGAACAGGCTTGCTGTACTGAGTATGCCGTAGTTTCCTGAATAATCCTTTGATATTTCAAAGGACTGACATCCGTCCTTTGCCGCCATCTGACCTAGAGTACTTTCAGGCGCACCTGTAAGGATTCTGATTCTTTCAGCGGCTTCCTTATCTCCGTATCTATCAAACATATAGTCCTTGACTATCTGATATGCAGCGATGGTTTCCGGTGTTTCTCCGTACTTTGAAATAACGCAGACACACACCTCATAATGATCCATTCTGTCCAGTGTATCTGAAAATTCACGGCTGCTTATACCTTCGCCCACAAACATAACCTTCGGTGCTCCTTCAGGTCTGTCGCCGACAGCTTCAATTACTGCCTTGATGCCAAGATAGGAACCTCCGTTGCCTACGATAACAAACATTCCGCATTTTTCAGCCGTTCTTTCGGCGGCATTAAACATCCTTGCCAAATCTCCGGCATTCATCCTCATAGGCAGCTTTACCCAACCATAACGGGGATCTTCATCGGACCACAAATCATCCGTTGCCCTTTCGATGGCATCTTTATATTTTTCAAGTTCTTCTAGCTTTACGCCGCAACCGGTCAAATCAACTTTTACATTCATGATAGCCTCCTTTTGCGTCTTATCAGAATAACGCTTCTATCAATGTTATTGTAATAGGAACTGTTGCCATTGACAATACCGTCGAGAAAAACAGTATTTTGCTAGAAAGCTCGTGATTTTGCTTTTCCTGTTCTGCCAACATAGGTACAGTAGCTGCCGTCGGAAAGCAAACTCCCAATACCATGATAACCTTCATTTCGTAGCTTAATGGTACAAAGAGCATTATTACCGCTGTAAGCACAGGCAGTATGATGAGCTTTCCGATTGTTGCTTCCCACACGATTCTGTTTCTTATCATTTCAAGGAAATTACTTCCGGCCAAAGTTGAGCCGATAAATATCATAGCCATCGGAGTTGCCGCTCCTCCTATATAATCCAAGTATACTCCTATAGGATTGTCTAAAGAAATGTGAAGCAAGCTTAAGGCCAGTCCCACAAACAGCGCCACAATATTCGGATTTAATATAACCTTCATTACAGATGCTGCCGCAGCCTTTACCGTAAGCTTATTCTTGTTTGTATTATTTCTTCTCAAAGCATAAAGAGCGTAAGTAAAGAAAAAGATATTCATGGCAGAGTTCTGAGCTGTCATCAGGAACAAACCTGTGGAGCCTAGCATCGCAAGGCCCATAGGAAATCCCATAAATCCGTTGTTCGGGCATGCCATAGAAAGCTCGATAACATTGGAAACTCTGACAGGAAAATGCCTCAGCTTACCATAAATTCTTGCAAACAATGCAAATCCCAGCAAGATAACTTCCGATACGCATAGCATCAGAATAAAATCCAACAGAAAATCCACTGTCATATCCATAATGCCTATGTTGTATGCCAAAAGGCACGGATATGCACAGTAAACGATGAATTTATTAAGGCTGTTATTCATTTCTTCCTTGATGAAACCAATCTTTCTCAAGAGAAAGCCTGTAAAAATCATCGCAAATATTACAAAAAACTGTCCGTACATCTTTTCAAATTATCCTTTCGGTTACTAATTTTTTCGCCTACTTAAAATACAGATTGTTTGTGGAATATTCCGGATCGCAGGTTATGTCGATACCCAAATCTCCTAAAAGCTGTTCATCTTTATCATTTAATATGGCTGTACAGTGAGCCTTGCAGCCTCTGAGTTCCTTAAGCTTTTCCACTGCCAGCTCGGCACTTGGGTTTGTGCTGGCAGATACCGTAAGAGCGTTTAAGATTTCTTCCACATTGAGGCTTGTCTTTTCCTGCTGGAGAATATCCCTCTTAAGGTCCTGAATTCCCTCAAGCACATGAGGAGCAATCAAATGTACCTCGTCGGCCATTTTAGCAAGATGCTTTACAGCATTTAAAATCGCCGCTGCCGCCGCTGCCATTATCTCTGAGTTTCTGCCGGTTACTATGACACCGTCAGGAAGCTCTATAGAAACGGCAACTATATTTTCAAACTGTTCATCAGATTCTCTTTTCTTTTCTGCGTATTCCCTTGCAGCAGGCACTACTTTTCTGTCATCGATGTGAGCACCTACCTCTTCCATAAGAAGTCTTACCCTTTCTGCGGAGGCCTCGTCCACCTTGCCCTTCTTGTAATCACACAGAGCTATAAGGGTTCTTCTTATGATTTCCTGTTTTGCCGCTTCACGGCAGGCTTCATCGTCGCAGATGCCGTATCCCACCATGTTCACTCCCATATCCGTAGGAGATTTATATTCGCATTCACCGCCTTCAATTTTTTCGATAATCCTCTTTACTACAGGGAAAACCTCAAGGTCTCTGTTATAGTTTACCGCCTGCACGCCGTAGGCTTCCAGGTGGAAGGAATCTATCATGTTTACATCCTTAAGGTCAGCTGTGGCCGCTTCATATGCCACATTTATCGGATGCTTGAGAGGAATGTTCCATACCGGGAATGTTTCAAACTTGGCATATCTCGCCTTGCGACCTCTTCTATTTTCATGGTAAAGCTGTGAAAGGCATGTTGCCAGCTTACCGCTGCCGCCGCCAGGGCCAGTTACCACGCACAGAGGCTTTGTGGTTTCGATATACGGATTTGCACCGTACCCTTCCTCGCTTACAATTACATCTACATCTGTCGGATAGCCCTTTGTGTATTTATGCTTATAGGTTTTTATATTTCTTCGCTCCAGCTTATTTATGAACATATCCACCGCCGGGTTTTCCTCATATCTCGTTACCACAACGCTGTTAATGGAAAGTCCATACTTTCTGAAGGTGTCGATGAGCCTCATAACCTCCAAATCGTAGGTTATGCCAAAGTCCTGTCTTGTCTTGTTTGTGGCAATATCACCGGCAAATACGCAGATTATAACCTCCGCCTGATTGCTGAGCTTCTGAAGAAGCTTGATTTTGGCGTTTTCGTCAAATCCCGGCAATACTCTCATGGCATGCTTGTCATGAACCAATTTCCCGCCAAATTCCAAATATAGTCTTTCGCCATGACCTTCGTTAATTCTTTCCACGATATGTTCGTACTGCATCTGAATGTACTTTTGCGCGTCAAAACCTATTTTTTGCATGATTTCTCCCTTTCACTTTTTTAATATGTGTCCTCTAAAAAAATATCATAATTCCGGCCGAAGTAATCACCATGGCTCCAACTAAGACCCATGCGACTATTCTCACCCATTTACTCTTTAAGTTCATCTGTTATCCCCCATGAATTCAATATCCAATTTGCTTCTGCCTTCCGTAAGGCCCTTAAGGCTTATGCTGTAATCTACAGAAACCTTTCCTGTTCCTTCGGCGGTCATGGAATTTTCAAACTCGTTAGTCAGAATTTCTATATCCACAGGACCCATAGGCGTGTGATATCTGTTTTCAAATCTTTTTCCCTTTTCAAATCTCATTTCACTGCCGGCACCATTATCGTTGCTTCTGGACAGCTTAAGACTGTCCGGAGCAAGTCTGAGTCTAGTTTTTACTCCTTGCATGCCGGTAAATTCGCTTTCTTCATATATAAGATAGAGCACCCCGTTGCGCTCATAAAGCTGCGCTTCTGTTATAAGCTCCATCTGCTCTTCATTCACATTGTCGTGAACGTGCTTTCCAACTATTTTTATGGTAACGTCTTTCATTTACAACCTTTCTATCAGACTCTTAAGGTCGTTTGCATCAAACAAATACTTGGTACCACAGAAATGACATACCAGCTCCGCCTGTCCGTCTTCCTCCATCATATCCTGAAGTTCCTGCTTTCCCACAGTCATAAGAGCCTGTTCTATTCTTTCTCTGCTACAATCACATTTTAATTCCATTTCCTTAAACTCTGCAATTTCCGGAATAAAGTCCTCCGGCATATCCGCAAAGATTCTGATCATAAGATCAGTCAAAAGCCCTTCTTCGGATTTGCCACCACCGGCCAAAACCGTTTCCTCAATATTTGTCGTCATAGGTTTTACTGTCTTAAGCATATTTTCAAGGGCCGTAATCGCCTCTTCTGAAGCTCCCGGCAGTACCTGAATAAACATTCCTCCGGCGCTGAGCACATGACAATCTCTGCCCACTTTAACTCCCAGAGCAAAGGAAGTGTTTTGCTGTTCACTTATATAATAATATGCGGTCAGATCCTCAGCGATTTCACCGCTTACAAGGGCGATAGTTCCGATGTAAGGGTCCTTAAGTCCCAAGTCCTTTACCACAGTCAGCTCACCGGTTCCCAAGGCTCCTCCCACATCAAGCTTGCCGTTGTCTTTAAGAGGAAGCTCCACATCGGGATTTGAGATATATCCCTTTATCTGACCGTTGGCATAGCCTGTGGATAGGATTTGCTTTGCAGGGCCATCTCCCTGAAAAATCAGAGAAACCTTATCCCTTTTACCCTTAAGCTGGATACTCATCATACCCGTTGCAGTCAGGACTCTGCCCAAAGCCGCCGTTGCCAGGGGACTTAGCCCATGCATCTTTCTTGATTCTTCCACAATATCAGTAGTTATACAAAGATGTACTCTGTATGAACCGCTTTTATCTACTGCCATAAGTATTTTGCTTTTACTCATATTTCATTCTGCTCCTCATTCACTATTCTTGTGATTTCCTTTTCCATCTTTTCTATTCTTTTGGCAACTCCACCGGAAGTCTTGCTTCTGGCAAACAGATACACCTTAAGATTAGGCTCCGTTCCGGAAGGTCTTATGATAAATTTCTGACCTTTATCCACGTCGTATTCGAGAATATCTGCCACAGGAAGCTTATCATAAGAGCCTATGCCCATATCCACAAAGTGCTTCTGCTGAGTTTTGTAATCTATAACAGATTTAATCTCATGTCCCTGCAGGCAGTTTTCCACATCACCTCTAAGGTATGCCATTACGCTGCTTCGACGCCTTAAGCCTTCTCTTCCTTCAAATACAAAGTTTATAACCTTCTCGCCGTAAATGCCGTACTTTTTATAAAGCTTTTTAAGACCTCCTCGAAGGTCGCTTCCTGCCGCCTTATATTCTGCAGCCATTTCGCAGACAAGCATCGCCGTCGATGCTCCGTCCTTATCCCTCATATGGTCAAAGGCAAGATATCCGTTTCCCTCTTCAAAGCCAAAGACATAACGGTCCTTCAGCATATCCATTTTTTCTCCGATGTATTTAAACCCAATCAGAGTATTTTCCACTCTTACTCCGTATTCTGCAGCTATGGCATCAAGCATAGGAGAACTTACGATGCTTCTTACCGCCGTGGCACCTAAAGGAAGTTTGCTGTGTCTGCAAATATAGTCAAACAACAGCATTCCCAGCTGATTTCCGGTAAATACCCCCTCTTTGTCCGCTACTCCTATTCTGTCGCAGTCCGGATCTGTCAAAATGAGAAGATCCGCCTTTTCTCTTTTAAGAAGCTCAAGGCCAAGCTCATATACTTCCGGTCTTTCCGGGTTTGGCTTCGGGCATGTGGTAAAATCACCATCAGGCATCTCCTGCTCCGGTACTATTGTCAGCTGCTCAACTCCTATACCTTTAAGTAGGGCGGTGACAGGAACTCTGCCGGTACCGTTGAGGGGGCTGTAAATAACTTTAAGATTTTTAATATAATCTTCCCCACCCTTTAAGGATTTACCTAAAGTTTCTTCCACATAATCATTTATAAGTTCATCGCCTATATGCGATACGTTTTCATCAGTAGCCTTCTTGACATCATCGAATATATTGAGCTTTTCAATTTCCGCAAGTATTCCCGCCGCTTCATCTTCTAAAATCTGTCCTCCGCGGCTGTTATATACTTTATATCCATTGTATTCTCTAGAATTATGACTTGCCGTTATCATCACACCGTAATCACAATTCATATGTCTTATGGCATAGGAAAGTACTGAAACCGGTGTGAGCTTTTCAAATATATACGCTTTTATTCCGTTTGCTGAAAGCACACCGGCTGTGATTTCCGCAAATTTTTTAGAATTGTTGCGGCTGTCATAGCTGATTACAACGGAAGGGGTTTTGCCCTGTTCAGAATTTTTTAAGGTTCTGTTTATATAATCAGACAGACCTTGAGATACTCTGGCCACGACAAATGAATTCATCCTATTGGATCCGGGGCCCATTATTCCCCTCAATCCGGAGGTCCCGAATTCAAGATCCTTATAAAAGGCTTCCTCAATTTTGTCGTGGTCGCCTCTCATGGTCAAAAGACCTTCCATAAGATCACGGGGCATACTTTCATTTGCCAACCAACGCTCATATTGATTTTTAATACTGTCTGTGTGTTTGTTCATAGTATTTTATCTCCTGCACATATACAGATTATTTTATCATAAAAGTGGTATAATGAACAGTAAAGCAGATACAATATACATAGCATCTATTGCCTATGGATGAGGATATAAAGAAATAAGAAAGAAAGTCAAGGAGGAACTAAAATGGATGATTTCAAACTGTCACGGGATGACAACGAAAGGGAATATAATAGCGGATTTAGCAGCACAGGCTTTTCCGGCGACGGATTTACAGGCGGCAGTGACTTTAACTATAATTCAGACTTTAACAGTACTGATAGCTCAGCAACAGAACCTGGATCTGAACCTGAAAATGGCAAGAAAAAAAGAAAGAAAAAGAAGAACAACACACCTGCAAACCCTATATTCCTTACAAAGGGAAAATTATTCTTGATATTTGTACTGGTTATAGCTCTGTCCTTTGGCGGAGCCTTCGGAGGTATGTGGGCATACAATAATTTCAACGGAAACACTGTAAAAAAAGAAGGAAGCATCAACGGTGACGGATATACTTTGGCAAGTGCCACAGGAAGCGCAAAAACCGTAGATGAAATAAGTAGTGAAAACATCGATTCCGTAGTTGAAATAACAACAGAAAGTGTCACTTCCGCAGATGCATGGTTAGGTCAATATGTAAGCGAAGGTGCAGGCTCAGGTGTAATCATTAAAGAAGATGGCTACATTATTACAAACAATCATGTGGTTGAAGGTGCATCTAAAATCTATGTTACCCTTCACAACAGCAAGCAGTATGAGGCAACGCTTATAGGCACCGACCCTGAAACGGATATTGCGGTAATAAAAATCAAAGCCAGCGGCCTTGTGCCAGCAACTTACGGTAACAGCGATGAGCTTGAAGTTGGCGATATGTCCGTTATAATCGGTAATCCTTTAGGGGAACTGGGCGGCACCGTAACAGCGGGTATCGTGAGCGCTTTGGACCGTGAAATAACCATAGACGGCCAGCCTATGACTCTGCTGCAGACAGATGCCTCGGTAAACCCTGGCAACTCCGGCGGTGGTATGTTTGACCAGTATGGACACCTTATAGGTATAGTGGTTGCTAAGTCTAGCGGTTCAGATGTTGAAGGTCTTGGATTTGCAATTCCTATTAACACAGCCGCAGAAGTAGCTTCCCAGCTTATGAAAAACGGTAAAGTCGAGTCCACCACAGGATATTCGGGAATGACATATGCTCAGAGTCAGAACGGCGATATATTTATTCAGCAGGTCAACGAATCCTTTGCCCAGGAAGCAGGCTTTAAGCCAGGCGATCAGGTGATTTCCATAGATGGACAGACAGTAAGCAGTCTCAATGAAGTTTCCACTATAATAAAGAAACATAAGAAAGGTGACAAAGTTACATACACCGTTGCCAGAGACGGAAAACAGATGGATATTGATTTAACATTACAGTCAAGATAATTTCAAAAACAAAAAATACCGGGATTTCGCCCCGGTATTTTTTGTTCATCCTGCATGGTTTACAGGTGAAAGCACATACATTGAGATACTATTAACTCACGAACATTATAGCACGATTTGAGGCTAAAGCCTATCAAATTTAAAAGTTCTCATATTCTCTTAAAATATCATCCCTTATGGTGCGTATGTGCTCTCTTGCTACGACCTTTGCTTTTCTGGCATCACCCTGTTCAATGGCTTCGTATATAGCCTTATGCTCTATTCCCACATGAACGCATCTTTTAAATCCACCGTAATAAAGATATCTAAATCTCAACACCAATTCTCTTATTTCTTCGGCTATGTGCATCATTACCTTATTGCCTGTAGCCTCAACGATTATCCTGTGAAATTCAGTATCCCACTTTATCATGTTTTTTTGATCTCGTCTTTCCGCTGCCTTATTGTAATTTTCCATGGCAGCTTTAAGTTCTTTTTTCAGCTTATCGTTTATTCTCTCTGCCGCATGATATGAAGTGCTGCTGTCAATGGCCTCTCTTATTTCAAGAATTTCAAGAAGATCTCTTATGGCAATCTTTGAGACATATGCCCCTTTATTAGGTTCAATAGCTACCAGATTGTCCTCTGCCAGCATTTTAATTGCTTCCCTTACAGGAGTTCTGCTAGCCCCCATCTTCTTTGAAAGCTCCACCTCCATCAATCTTGTTCCCGGAATAAGCTTTCCCTTTAAAATTTGACTTTTTAACTCCTCATACACTATCTCTCTCAGCGTTTTGCGGCTGTATGCTTCCTGTTCTCTCATACTATTGTCCTCGTCAGATATGTTTCTTCGTTAATTTCCTTAAGTTCCTTGTATCCCCTCTCCAGTTCTTCTCTGTCTTGTGAAACAGCAAACACCGACGGTCCGCTGCCGCTCATAAGCACCGAAGCTCCCGGGCATACTTCAATCATCTTTTCCTTAGTCTCTTTTACCTGCTTATAATGGCTTAACGTATAGCCCTCTAAAACATTTACCATGTTCTTCTTCACTGTATCGATATTCCCAGCTAAAAGCCCCTCTTCCATGGCTTTGTTATCAGGCCTTTTTTCTATTGCTTCCTTATCCAAACCTTGATAAACCTCAGCCGTGGAAACACTGAGAGGTGGCTTGCTCAATAATATCGGACTCTCAAGAGGCTTTATCGGCTTAAGCTCCGTGCCGGTGCCGTAGGCAAGGGCGCAGGTTGTTGCCATCGGATCTTTTCCAAATACCTTTATGAGATCTCTGTTTCCTCTAGCCTGTCCCATAATTGTAAAGGGGACGTCCGAGCCAAGCTCAGCACCGAGACTGCACAGTTGTTCAAGATTTAGACCTGCTTCCCATAAAACATTTAGTCCGTGTAGCACTGCAGCCCCATTACCGCTGCCGCCCGCAAGACCTGCTGCCACAGGAATATTCTTTTTTATATCTATTCGCACAGTTCCTTTAAGTCCGTCTCCAACACGTTCACTCATGATCTGCGCCGCCTTATATGCCAGATTCCTGCCGTCCACCGGCAAGTAATATCTGTTTGTCTTAAGAGTTATACTTATGCCGTCTGCATCCTCGTCGGGAAACCACCGTATAAAAACATCATCGCTGAGCTTTATCTGCTGCATAATCATTTCCACCTGATGATACCCGTTATCCAGCTTCCCCAAAACATCCAGAGACAGATTTACCTTGGCGTAGGCTTTTAATCTTATACTTTTCATATCCTACATCTCCCGTTTGCTAATCTCTAATCATCTATCTGTTTCGTAATATATTAACCTGTATTATTGTATCATAAAAGGAGCGTTTTACCGCTCCTTATTTTTGCGAAATAATCAATCTGTTATTTCTTTTTCTTTTTGCCTTTGCCCTTTGAGCCTTTCGCCTTGGAAGCTTTTATCTTAGCTTCAATGGCTGCTTTCTTTTCAGCTTCGGCCTTTCGTCCTGTTATGTAGGAAGATCCTCCCTGGGCCACAGTTCTTACGGTTTTAACCTTGTAATGACCTGGCTCCATGTATTCTTCTATGATTTCTTCTTCCTCATTTTCGTGCTGACGCTTTGCTTTTCTTGCAGCTCTTGCCGCTTCCTTTTCTCTGCGTCTGTTTTCTTCTGCTATGATTTCCTCAACAGGTCTGCCTGTTTCCTTGGCAATCTTATAAGGATTGAATTTTTCTTCTTTCTTTGGTCTGTAAGGTTCTTCCTTTTCCTTCTGCTTTTTAACTGCTCTGGAAGAAGCAAATACCATGGCAACTACCATTACCAGCATCATTATCATGGAAATCTTCATGCTGCTAGAAGGGTCCAGAGTTGTAAATGAGATTTCCTGTGTGCTTCCCAGGCTCTCTCCATCCGCTCCCACAAAGGATTCATCTATGACGAGCTTATATTCTGTTTTAGCTTCTACGGTTACTGTGCTACCATCTTCACCTACAGTGTCAGCAAGAACAAGCAACTCTGTCTTGTCTTTAGGGTTAAACAGCACCATGGACTCAACTTCCTTGCCCTTGCTGTCAACCAACTTACATGCAGCCACATTGGTTTTTTCGTTATCCGTATTATATACTTCCTTGTTAAACTGGACTTTTACACCCATGTTTTCCAACGGAACATTTTTTTCACCATCATTTGGCGATGTCTTTACAATCTTAAGAGCATCCCCTGCAGCATTATCTTCTTTTGCTGCCAACGCGCTTGGTGCCGCTACCGTAAATGCTATCATCAACGCGCATAAAATAGCGCCAATTCTTTTTGCCTGAACCATTATCTGATATCTTCCTCCGATTTTGATTTTCTCAATCGCCTGAAAAAAGCGGTCATCATCTCGCCGCATTCTTCTGCCATTATGCCTCTTTCAATCTCAACCTGATGATTGAGTCCGTTTTCCTGAAGCAGGTTTAATACCGAACCGCATGCGCCTGTTTTCGGATCATCGGTGCCTATAATCACCTTTTTAATCCTTGCCAATATCATGGCTCCGGCACACATGCTGCAAGGCTCACATGTTACATACATTTCACAGCCGTAAAGCCTGCTGTAGCCTATAGCCGATGTCGCTTGTCTAATGGCCTCCATCTCCGCATGCCTTGTTGGGTCCTTTCCTGTTTCCGTCATATTGTGACCGCGGCCTATAATTTTATCGTCTTTTACGATTACCGCTCCCACAGGAACTTCCCCTATATCTGCAGCCTTTTGGGCCTCAAGTATTGCTTCCTGCATAAAGTTTCTCATATACCTTATGATGTTATCACATTTCATTTGCTTTTTCAACAAAAAACACACAGGGAAAGGGTTGTTTCGCCAACTTCTCCAATACATGTTAAAATAATTACAATAAAACACGAAGGAAAGGTTAAACAGCACCATGAAGACAGAACAATATGTAATGGCATATAAAGCAGAACAAGACAGATTAAGAGCTCTGCTTCCACAGGAATTCGAATCCCTTCGGCCTGTATTGCGCATAAATGCCGAAATTCGATACGATGAAGATAACAGTAAAAAGATACGAGAGTTATACCTTGAATTCAACACTCCCGTGGCAGCATACGGCAAGCGTGGATGGCTTAATATTGCCAACTGGCGCAATTCCGATACAAAAATTGAAGTCCACAAAGACGGCAAATGCACTACCTTTATCACTCCATTTCTCGAAATATCTTATACCGGTGTCGGAGTAACCGGCGGATGCCCTGCTGAAAATGATAACGACGGATGCTTTTACATAGCCACCGAAGGTCTGTTTGATTCCGCTGTAAAAAACGATTATGGCAGATACATATTCACTCCTGCGACAAACATTACTCCCGATGCCTTCGGATACAGAGAATTTTGTAACTGCTCTTTTGCTTGGAATTTTTCTGTGTGCGATGCAAGAGGAGAAAGTAACGTGGATAAATCAATTCCGGCATTTTACGAGACTCAATCAAAGGAATATAAAAAAGAAGCCCTAACACCTGAAAATGCGGCTAAAATCCCGTGTCAGCAGGTGCTTGGCTCCTATTTTGTCGTTTTTAATTGCTAGTCAATATCAAATGACCTGTTTTCGCTATCTACAAATCCTGTAATCGTCTTAACTCCAAAAAGCTCTTCTATTTTTGCTGCCAGTTCATCCCTTGCAGCAATAACCGCCTCTTTATTTATCTGTCCGAAGCCGTCTATAGGGAAGAAAATATTTTTAACATTTTCGGTAATCTTTCCCGCTTCGGACTGCCTCCATGTCCATCTTCTTGTTCTGACGGAATTTCCGGAAACATATATTATTTCTCCTTCGTCAGGATTATCAAACTCATCTTCCGCAGCCCCAAAGGGTCTAAACTTGTCTTCTGCCGTCGCAGCCCTTACTTCAAGATCTCCTTCAAAGGAATCTATATCGTGAGCTCCCAAAGGCACCTTATACTTCAAGGACACAGCGTTTCCCAAGTCAACAGCCCCGTTAATCGAAGGAAATCCCTTTTTCTTTGCGATGCGAGTTAAGAGCGCCTCAATGGAACACATATACTTGTTTGGATTAAATCCCAGTGTCCTCATTGCTTCTCTATAACACACTACCTCATCGCTTTCCTTTACCTTTTTACCTTCGTAAAAGGTCTCACAGGCTGCGATGTTTTCTTTAAGAAGTGCATCAACTCCTTTAGGTATAACGCTGTTATCAATTCCCTTTGCAACAATCGTACCGAAGATAGCATCCGGTATCTTTTCAAAAACCTCATCTGCTACGATAAATTTCATAAAATCACACTCCTTTCTGCCCTTAAGTCATTATTCCACTAATAAGCCCTGCAGCAGGAGCAGCAGAGGATTGCTGTTATAAACAGCATCGGTAATATATGAACCGTCCACGGCGCTTTCCAGCTTAGGCGCAAAGTCCGGCAGGAAAATATCCGCCAACGGAATCATCACTAACACAATTACCAAAACCAACACACAGCCCTTTACTATGCCAAATACTCCGCCGAAAATCCCGTCAATTGCACCGACAAAGCCGCCTCTGTCGGATCTAGTTATAAGTGCAAGAATTATCCAAAGCACTAATTTAACTGCAATAAATATTCCCAAAAATACCACTATTGTAAATATCATGTTGGAAGTAATTGCAACTACACCTTCTCCTAATATTGTTGGAGTGTCAGAAGCTGCCGGTATCACCGGGATAAATTCTTCAAGAAGACTCGTATTTTCTGTTAAATAATCTTTAACCGGCGATGTAGCCATAAATGCCACCACCACCGCAATTATCCACCCGGCAGTATGAATAAAGGTGTATCCAAAGCCACGCCTAAATCCACTGACGGCACAAAGTACGACTATCGCAATTAAAACAATATCTAATATCATCTTATCTCCTTTTTATACAGTATTCCGGAAAATTATACCATTTCACCTGTTTTTTTACAACGAATTGACACCTTTTCACAAAAAATACTTTTTTACTCAATCCGTTGAAATATCAAGCATATTGCATGTTTTTATGATATACTTTTAATGATGAGAAGAAAGGAGAAATCCATCATGAAAACAAGTAACATCGCAAGAAAAACCAAGATAATTTGTACCATAGGTCCTGCCTCTGATAGCAGGGAAATGCTCTCTCGCCTTGTAAAGGCCGGAATGAATGTGATGCGTCTGAATTTTTCTCACGGCACTCACGAAGAACATCTTAAAAAAATAGAACTTCTTGAAGATATAAACCTAGAACTTAAAACAAATGTAGCTTTACTGCTGGATACAAAGGGACCGGAAATCCGCACCGGCGACTTCGAAGGAGGAGTCACCAGATTTACTAAGGGCCAGCAGTGCATAATATGCGCCGACCCGAAATTTATAGGAACATCTGACAAATTTTCCGTGTCCTATGAAAAGCTTTATGAGGATGTAAGCCCAGAAAGTGTAATTCTTGTAAACGATGGGCAGGTAGAGCTTGTTGTCGAAAAAGTGCAAGGCACAGATATTATCTGCCGCTGCGAAAACGACGGAGAAGTTAAAAACAAACGAGGAATCAATGTTCCTGGCATAAAGCTCGGATTTGATTACCTGTCACCAAAAGATATCGATGATATAACCTTTGGTTGTAGTCAGCCCTTCAGCTTTATAGCCGCTTCATTTGTGCGCAGAGCTCAGGATGTAATCGATATAAAAAAGCTCCTTATAGAAAACGGCAGAAGCGACATTCAGATTATAGCTAAAATAGAAAATCGCGAAGGCGTTGAAAATATCGATGAAATTCTGGATATAGCCGACGGCATAATGATTGCCAGAGGCGACCTTGGCGTGGAAGTCCCTGCTGAGGAAGTCCCTCTTATTCAAAAGGAAACTATCATGAAATGTAAGGACAGAGGCAAGATTGTAATTACTGCTACTCAGATGCTTGAAAGCATGCAGCAAAATCCTCGACCTACAAGGGCTGAGGTCAGCGATGTTGCCAATGCCATATACGATGGAACAGATGCTATTATGCTGTCAGGAGAATCAGCCGCTGGCCTATACCCTGAAGAAGCGGTAAAAACTATGAGCAAAATAGCCGAAAAAACAGAAACAGCTCTCAACTATCCGTCCCTTCACAGACAGGCTGTACGCACCGCAACCGACGATACTTCAGAAGCGATTTGCATGTCTGTTGCAGAAATTGCCACAAAGTTTGGCGTTTCCACAATAATTGCTTTCACACAGACGGGATTTACCGCAAGAAAAATGTCCAGATACCGTCCGGAAGCCCAGATTGTTGCCGCTACTCCGGAAACAGAAACCATCAGATCCCTCGCCTTAAGCTGGGGTGTTAAACCTGTATTGTGCAAGACCCTTACATCCAGAGGCGATATGATAGAATACGCGCGAATTATAGCAAAGGAAAACGGTGCAAAGGAAGGAGATCTTATCCTTGTAACCGGTGGTGCTCCGGGAGTTAAAGGAGATACAAGTTATCTTGAACTGGTGCGAATATACTAGATTACAGCATAAACCAGAAAGAATCCAATTATTCTAAATCGGAATAATTGGATTCTTTTTTCTATCTATATGTGTATATATGTTTATTCGTAAGTATATTCCACCCACTGAGCAACATTTGTAGCGTGATCACCGATTCTTTCAAAATACTTTGCAACCATAAGGATATCCAGTACAATCTGTCCCTTTGAAATATCTTGATACAGCACTCTTAAAAGTTCGCTTTTAATCTGAACAAACAACTGGTCTACCCTTTCGTCATTGGCAACGACATCGGCTGCCATCTTAACATCCTTGTTTACAAAGGCTTCTATGCTGTTTGTAACCATTCTCTTAACTTCATTGGCCATATCCTTGATATGAGTGTCCAGATTGAAGATTTCGCCGCTTTCAAGCTTTTCGGCTATATCTGCTATATCTGCCACCTGGTCGCCGATTCTTTCCATATCCGCAATCATCCTGAGAGCTGCCGAGATTATTCTGAGGTCCTTTGCCACCGGCTGCTGCCTTAAAATCATGTTAACGCACAGATCCTCAATATCTCTTTCCTTTCTGTCGGTGTCCCTTTCCACAGTGTGAATGAGCTGCACCTTAGATTCGATGTTTTCTCTGTTGAAAAGCACTTCTATGGCCATATCTATGCCTTCCACACAAAGGTCGCCCATTTCAATAAGGCGTGTATTTAACATCGCCAATTCCTTATCAAAAACCTTACGCATCATATCAGCCAAACCTCCCTGTTATATAATCTTCTGTTCTCTTATCCTGTGGATTTGAAAACAGCTTATCAGTGTCATTGTACTCTATCACATCTCCCAGCAGGAAGAATGCTGTCTTGTCGGATATACGGGCTGCTTGCTGCATGTTATGCGTAACCATTACAATGGTAAAATCCTTTTTAAGCTCGCTGGCAAGCTCCTCTATCTTGTTTGTGGAGATAGGGTCAAGGGCGGAAGTAGGCTCATCCATCAAAAGCACTTCAGGTTCAACAGCCATTGCTCTTGCGATGCAAAGTCTCTGCTGCTGACCTCCTGAAAGTCCCAATGCTGATTTTTTAAGTCTGTCCTTTACCTCATCCCAGATAGCCGCCTGTCTTAATGATCTTTCAACTATCTCATCCAGCTGTGCCTTATTTTTTACACCGTGGGTACGAGGTCCGAAGGCAATATTGTCATATACGCTCATAGGGAAAGGATTAGGCTTCTGAAATACCATACCCACTCTCTTTCTCAGAACGATAGGATCCATTTCTTTATATATATCAACACCATCCAGAAGTATGTTTCCTGTGATTTTACATCCTTCCACCAGGTCATTCATCCTGTTAAGGCTCTTTATAACCGTTGATTTACCGCAACCGGAAGGCCCGATAAAAGCAGTAATTTTATTTTCCGGAATTTCCATGGAGATTCCCTTTATCGCCTGAAAATCTCCGTAATACAATTCCATGTCCTGTATCGATATCTTACTCATTTTTTTCCTCTTTAATCTTTATTCCTGTTATTTTGCAAGTTTCTTAGCTATTCTGTTGCTCAGCCAATTTATAAGTATAACTACTACCATGAGCACAACCGCTGTAGCGTATGCCTGTTCCATATAAAGTCCTTCGTTGAGCAGCGCATAAAGGTGTACTGCCAGAGTCCTTGTGGAGTCAAATACGCTTGACGGAATGCTTGCAACAGTTCCTGCAGTAAAGAGCAATGCGGCTGTTTCACCGACAATTCTTCCTATACTGAGGATTACTCCTGCAATTATTCCCGGCATCGCCGACGGAAGTGTTATCCTAAATATTGTCCTAAGCTTACCTGCTCCAAGACCGAAGCTGGCTTCTCTGTAGGAATCAGGCACACCTAAAAGGGCTTCTTCTGTAGTTCTCATTATTACCGGCAATACCATTATTGCCAAAGTCATGGCACCGGACATAAGGCTGTAGTTCCATCCAAAGGCTATACCAAACATCAGGAATCCAAAGAGACCAAACACGATGGACGGAACGCCAGAGAGAGTTTCTGCTGTTATCCTTACAATCTTTACTATTGGGCTAGACTGTCTTGCATATTCCACAAGGTAGATTGCAGCACCTATACCAAATGGCAACGCTATTACCAAAGTCAGCAGTGTCATTATCAGCGTATTTATTATAGCCGGCATCATTGACTGGTTATCTGTGGTAAATTCCCATGCAAACAGTTCCGGACTGATATTAGGAATACCCATTATGAGAATATATCCTATAAGGAAGGCAAGAATACCAACGGTAAAGATTATGGCTATCTTCATGCAGATGTTTAAAAACATCGACATTGGATGTCTATCTTTTGTCTTAATCATCAGTCAGCCCTCCTTTTCAGCGCGGAGAAGCTCAGGTTTATCAGAAGGATAAACACAAAGAGTACAACCGCCGTAGCTATCAGAGCTTCCCTGTGAAGACCTGAAGCATATCCCATTTCCAGTACAACATTGGAAGTCATTGTTCGTACACCGGAAAGGATTGAATCCGGTATAATCGGCTGGTTTCCTGCAACCATTACTACGGCCATGGTTTCACCTATAGCTCTGCCTATTCCCAGGGCAACTCCTGCTAACACTCCGGATTTAGCTGCCGGAAGAGTTACAAAGAACATACTTCTTTCTCTCGTCGCTCCCAAAGCCAGGGCACCTTCGTAGTAATGCTCCGGAACCGCTCTTAAAGACGATTCAACAACGCTTATAATTGTCGGAAGAATCATTATTCCCAAAAGCAGAGAAGCTGTCAAAAGCCCTTTACCGCTTCCTCCAAAAATCGTCTGGAAAGCCGGTACTATTACCACCAGACCGAAGAAACCGTAAACTATGGAAGGGATTCCGGCCATCAGTTCAACTGCTGGTTTAACTATTTTATATACCTTTTCATTGCAAAACCTTACCAGATATACTGCGCTGAATATACCGATAGGTACTCCTATTATGATAGCTCCTGCTGTAACATATATACTTCCAACGATCATAGGCAGGATGCCGAATATCTCTTGCATCGGCAGCCATTCCATGCCTAAGAGGAATTCTTTAACTCCTATCTCTTTAATAGCGGGCACCCCATTTACAAAGAGGAACCCGCATATTACTATTACCGCTATTATGGAAGCCATTGCCGTTACCAGGAAAACTAATTTCATAATTTTTTCTTTAAATTGATTCCTGCTAATTTCCATAATTGTCGACCTTTTCTCTTATACTGATTTAGCTTTCAGATATGTGAAGTTTCTTATTTTGTAACTTCATCCCAAGTTGTGATTTCGCCTTTGAATATCTGACCTATGATGTCTGTAGTCAGATCTTCGATAGTATTGTTGTTGTTTACGATTACCGCAATACCATCTGTAGCTATTTCAGTTACTGTAAGTCCCTGTGCCAGCTCATCTTCTGTAAGAGCTCTTGAGGACATACCCAGGTCGCATGTTCCTGCTATTGCAGATTCGATACCTGCTCCGGAACCTGTCTGCTGGATTTCGATTTCAACATCTGGGTTTAGGGCTTTGTATCCTTCAGCAAGTACTTCCATTACAGGTGCTACGGAAGTGGATCCTGCCAGTGTGATTTTGCCGGAAAGACCAGAAGCTGTATATTCTTCAGTATTGTCTTCTCTGATGTAACCTTCTTCAGCAACTGTTGCCTGACCTTCTTCACTCATGATGTACTTTTCAAAGTCCTGAGCCAGTTCGCTTACGTTTTCACCCTTAACGATGTTGAAAGGTCTAGCCACTTTATAGTCTCCGCTCTTTACGTTATCAACAGTAGCTTCAACTCCGTCAACCTTGAGTGCCTTTACATCATCTGAAAGAGATCCCAAAGATACATATCCGATTGCTGCATCGTTACCTGCAACTGTCTGCATCATTACAGATGTGCTGTTTGTTACTTCTGCGTTCTGAGTTGTTATGTCGTTTTCTTCTTCATCCATAACACCCATCAGCTCAACGAATGCTCCTCTTGTTCCGGAACCTTCTTCTCTTGATACTACAGTGATGTCGCCTGTAGGGCCTTCACCGCTGCCGCTGTCGCTGCTTCCGCAACTTACAAATGTTGTAACTGCCATCATTGCGCAAAGACCCAGCGCAAGAATTTTTTTCATTTTCATAACTGTTTCCTCTCCTTTTCTGATTCATGCAGCTCTTTTTCTCACTACATATACTACACATTACTTTTGTTGGTCTTCGTTTTTACATCCCCAGTTTACCGTCCTTTTGTTAAGGAAAAATAAAAAATGATGTTAAATAAAAATTAATTTCTTAATATCTACTTAACATTTCCACGGTATAAATCTCTGTGATATTATGTATATATATGTAGAAAAAAGTTCTAAATGAAAACCTGCAAATAAAGACTAATGGAAAGGAAATGTGAAAATGAAAATAAAGCCCTACGAACGAAATGCAAAATATTACGAAACAGATCAGATGGGCATAATCCATCACAGCAACTACATTCGCTGGTTTGAAGAAGCCCGTGTGGATGCAATGGAGCAGGCCGGTATTCCATACGATAAGATGGAAGAGATGGGTATAATGTCTCCAGTGCTTGGAGTAGAGTGCAAATACATCCATTCGGTGCATTTCAACGAAAATGTAAAAATAGAAGTCAGATTTCTGTCCTTTACAGGAGTCAAGATGGAAATCGAATACAAGGTTTACAGCATGGCTACCGGCGAGCTTACCACCACAGGTCTCTCACGCCACGGATTTGTCCACAGCGATACAGGTAGGCCGGTGCGCATGAAAAAGGAATATCCAGATTTATATGCGAAGATAATAGATGCGCTGGAATAAAAAACCGCCAAACCTGTTGAAACCAACAAATTTAGCGGTTATGTAGATGGCACCCCCGAGATGATTCGAACATCCGACGCACGGTTTAGGAAACCGACGCTCTATCCCCTGAGCTACGGGGGCACATTTCGCAAAATATTCTATCATATACACTTGAAATAATCAATGATGATAATAGGGTTTTAATTCCCCTTCAACGGGTATAATCATAACATCAAATTAAAAATTTATTATTTAATAATGTAGAATACGGAGGTGGCAATATGTCATTGGTAATAACAAAAGAAAATTTTGAAAGTGAAGTATTAAAGTCAGATAAGCCTGTTTTAGTGGACTTTTGGGCAGCATGGTGCGGACCTTGTAAAATGCTTTCACCTGTAATCGACGAAATTGCAGAGGAAAGAAGCGATATAAAAGTAGGCAAAATCAATGTGGACGAGCAGCCAGAGCTGGCTTCACAGTTTGCTGTAATGAGCATCCCTACTCTGATTGTTTTTAAAAACGGTGAAATTGCAAACAAAGCCATCGGAGTTCAGCCTAAGGACGCAATACTGTCAATGCTGTAAAATTGATTTAATAACCGGAAAGTGTGATTTAAATGGACAGATATACACAGAAAAACGGAAATGAATATATTTTAAAAGAAAACTTAACCGAAAAGGATCTGATCCGCAGACTCGGTCAATTCGAGGACATGTATGAATCACTTTTACAGGAACAGAATGCTATTTCTTTAAAAATGGAAGATCTCAAGTCTGAAGGTAAAAAGGATACTGCAACATACAGGCAGTTATTTGCGAACAGGCTAAAAAACACCGAACTTCTTGGGAAATTTAAAATATTTATAGACAGCGAATAATATAAAAATCTCCAATGGCAAATAAAAGGTCATTGGAGATTTTTATACAGACTGATAATTACTATAATAAGGACGCCGGTATAATCCGGCGTCCTTTAAGTTAGAGAATTTAATGCTTAAAGCACTAAGATTTATTTATATTTTTTCCTTGTTGCAAGCATTAATCCCATTGACAGAAGAGAAAGCATCGCCATACCTAAAGGTATTGTAGGATCACTGTCATCTCCGGTTTTTACACTATCTTCATCTACTAGTGTATTGATTATAGTATATCCTTCTACTTTGCTCTCATATCCCTTAACAGGATCTTCCTTGACAGTGTATTCATACTCTGTTCCGTCTACATCGTATTTTGGCAGATCTGTGAAGCTGTACTTCCAGTCAGTTGACTTATCTACAGTCTTTCTATCGAACTGTTTTCCGTTTTGCAGCAGATTTACTGTTATCGATCCAGGTCTCTTGCTGTCTGCATCACCATTATCGTTCCAGATCTTTTCACCGTTCACTTCTGTGAGCTGAGTGTTGATTACATTGTAGCCGTTCACTTCGGAGCTGTAGCCTGCTACCGCGCCTTCCTTGACAGTATATTCATACTCTGCTCCGTTGGCATCGTATTTTGGCAGATCTGTGAAGCTGTACTTCCAGTTATCATTTACACTTATCGTCTTACTGTCAATTTCTATAGCTTCCTCATCTGAACCTTTGACCTTCTGATATAGATTTACTGTTATCTCATCAGGTCGTACGCTATCTGCGTCATTTCCGTCGTTCCAGATTTTTTCACCGTTTACATCTATAAGTTGAGTATTGATTACATTGTAACCGTCTATCTTGGAACTGTATCCTAATACAGGATCTTCTTCAACAGTATATTCATATTCTGCTCCGTTTTCATCGTATTTTAGCAGATCTGTGAAACTGTACCTCCACTGGTCTTCTTTATTTATAACCTTATGGTCAATCTCATTTCCATTCTGCAACAATCTGACTGTTATTTCTTCAGGTCTCTTTTGATCCTCATTATCGCCATCGTTCCAGATCTTTTCACCGTTCACTTCTGTAAGTTTTGTATTCGTTATAATATACCCATCAACTTCAGAATGGTATCCATCCACCTCCATTTCTCGAACAGCATATACATATTCGTCTCCATCTGAACTATACTTTGGAAGATCTTCGAAAGTATATTCCCAATTTTCTTTTGCTAATACTTGTTCTTTATCAATAGCTTTTGCCTTATCATTAGAGTTTTTAATCTTCTGATACAAAATAACGGTTATGCTTCTGTTTCTGGAATGATCCTCATTACCTCCATCATTCCAACGTTTTTTGACTTTTATATCTATCAATTTGGTGTTGATGATATTGAAATCTTCTACCTGTGCATCGTATCCAGACACCGCTTCTTCCTTGACAGTATATTTATATTCTGCTCCGTTAGCATCATATTTTGGTAAATCTGTGAAGCTGTACTTCCAGTCAGTTGACTTATCTACAGTCTTACTATCAATCTGTTTTCCGTTTTGCAGCAGATTTACTGTTATCGATCCAGGTCTCTTTCCATCTGCATCATTTCCGTCATTCCAGATCTTTTCACCGTTCACTTCTGTGAGCTGAGTATTGGTTACATCGTAGCCTTCTACTTTTGAACTGTATCCTGGTACCGCTTTTTCCTTAACGGTGTACTCGTACTTTGCTCCGTTATTATCGTACTTTGGCAGATCTGTGAAGCTGTACTTCCAGTCAGTTGACTTATCTACAGTCTTACTATCAATC
>OGWU01000136.1_pt1 | contig 45249 bp, 49 predicted proteins | sample 1576071 | NCBI WGS metagenome assembly OGWU01 (sample SAMEA3541582, study PRJEB24748) | human gut metagenome | biome: human gut; feature: human-associated habitat; material: faeces | place: China | collected 2012
TAATCCAGAGATGCGGGCATTGCTCAATTCACTGGCGAAGACGATGAAGTAATGAGTCTATCTCCATCATTCGATGATAGAATGATGGAGATAAATCGGAAATGATGGAGATTTAGTTACAGAAAAGGTTATAGATATTTTGGCTGAATATAATTTGCCAGTCAAAAACGCATGGACAAACCGTCTCGTATGCGTTATATTATTTATAGACAAGAAAATATCTTGTGCTTTCGATAGGAAGTTTAATTGAATACTGTTTACCATGATCGAACGTACGAAGCATGGTGGTCATATAACAGATGTCGATGGTAATATCAAGGCATTCCCCAATTATTAGCTGGAGCAAACAATCAGCTAACTTTCAGAGCTTTACAGAGCTTGACAGAGGGGGTATTCAGAATAACTCAAATTGAATCGGAAACAGTTTTTAATAGTGTCCCATATGGGTTTACCTTACCTCAGATTGACAGAGAGTGACAATAGGTTGGAGCTCTCCTAAGCGGTAGGCCGGAGGTTCAAATCCTCTTAGCGACGCTGAAAGAAACGCCGGAAACACTGTGGTTCCAGAGTTTTCGGTGTTTCTTTCTTTTCAAAAACTGCTAATAGAATTGTTCTTCCTGCTAATAAAAATGGTATAGTTATATTGCTAATAAAAGACGTATGCTGATATTATCATTTTATGATTAAAAAAGGAGGAGGAACATGGCATCTATTGTAAAGAGAGGAAGAAAATATTCGGTTGTTTATTATTATAAAGATATTGATGGAACCAGAAAGCAAAAATAGGAAACCTGTGAGAATTATTCACAGGCAAAAATACGAAAAAGCCAGATAGAATATAAGCAAAATATCGGAAATTTTTTAAGACCAAATGCGACGACTATCAAAGAATTGCTGGAGGATTATGTTTCTATTTATGGAACACAGGCATGGTCTTTATCGACATATCAATCAAAGAAGGGTCTGATAAATAATTATATTAATCCAATAATAGGGGATATAAAGTTAAGGGACATAACTCCGAGAATGATAGACATATTGTACAAAATTTACCACCCGTGGTATTTCACAGCTTCCGACATTCGAGCATCACTTATAAGTTGAAGTGGGGCGGCGGAGATATGAAGTCTGTGCAGGGCGACTCTGGACACGCACAGGTTAAGATGGTGGCGGATGTGTATTCCTATATCATAGACGATGACAGGCGGTTAAATGCACAGCGGTTTGAGGAGCAGTTTTACCAGACGAAAGCCGCACCTGCTGACAGCGGAACGCAGGAAGAAAAGACACCCGAAACGGCACAATCTGACCAAGAAATTTTGCTCAAGCTGCTTGCCAATCCAGAAATGGCAGCACTATTGAAATCGTTGGCAAAAAATTTATAACCAAGAGGGCAGTCAAAAAGATTGCCCTTTTTCTTTTGCAGAATTATATGGTAAAAAATCTGCCGCATGGTATAATTGAGTTGTCGAGAAAAGGTGTTTAAGGTCAAAAATTGTGACCTTAAAGCGAATGATACATAGAAACTTGAAATCGCAAATTGTGATTTCAAGTTTAGATATAAATTTAAAAATTTTGAGGTTCCAAATTGGAATCTCAAAAATTCGAGAGGAAGATTTGGCTTAGCATGAGTAGAACAGAGAACGAATTAGTAGATATTAACGAACAAGCCCAAATTCAAAGTATTGAGCTGCCCCAATATGATATTAAAAGCATGATTTATGTCGTTCGCAATCAGCAGGTTATGATAGACAGTGATTTGGCGATGCTGTACCAAGTAGAAACAAAAAGGCTAAATGAAGCAGTGAAAAGAAATATAGCCCGTTTTCCAGAAGAATTCCGTTTTCAACTAACTGCGGAAGAAACAGAATCTTTAAGGTCGCAAATTGCGACCTTAAACGAAAATGACGGTCGAGGAAAACACCGTAAGTACTTGCCCTATGTTTTCACGGAACAGGGAATTGCTATGTTGTCTGCTGTTTTACGAAGTGATGTAGCTATTCAAGTAAGTATTAGTATAATGAAATCTTTTGTGGAGATGCGGCGTTTTATCTCCAATAATGCCTTGCTCTTTGAGCGTATCAGCAATGTAGAGCTGAAGCAGTTGGAATACCAGAAACAGACGGATGAGAAGTTAGAACAGATATTTGAGTACATATCCGAACATGAAGAATCCAGTCAAAAGGTATTTTTTGACGGGCAGATTTATGATGCGTTCAGCTTGATTGTCAGCCTTATCCAAAAGGCGAAAAAAGAAATTACGCTGATAGATGGATATGTAGATGTAGGAACACTGAATTTGCTTTCCAAGAAAAATGAGAACGTGTCCGTGACAATCTATACCCAGAAACGGACAAGGCTCACAAAAACGGATGCAGAGAATTTTAACGCGCAGTACCCCACACTAGAAGTGAAATTTACAAAAGCATTCCATGACCGTTTCTTAATTCTTGACCGAGAAACAGCCTATCATGTAGGGGCGTCCTTAAAAGACGCAGGAAAGAAATGCTTTGGTATTAACCTTATTCAAGATGCAGGGATAATCAAAGATATATTACAGAGATCAGAACTGGAAACAGAGGAATGAGATTTGAAGTCGCAATTTGCAACTTCAAAAACGATTGCAGATTCTTAACGAATCGTGCTAGAATGTTAATAACTCAAACCACATGGGATGCGATAACACACGCCCGGAATGGCGGATGGTTTTGGGTGAATCGGCTGCAATATGTAATTGCTGCGGCTGTGCTTGCTTTTCCATGCGTATTGCAACCCTTTTCAGGACTCCGGATGCTATTCGTTCCAATTATACTGCTAAGGTTGAAGCGGAAAATTGTGTTGCCTGCGGGCAATGTGTGGAAAATTGTCCTACAAATGCATTGAAATTGGGACAGAGGCTGTGTGCGAAGGAAATTCTCGTTCAAAAGGAAGAACCGAACGCCAGAGATCATATCTGGAAAGAGAATAATTGGAATGTGAATTACCGTGAGAACAGGGAAGACGTTGCGAAAGAAGGAACTGCTCCCTGTAAAACAGCCTGTCCTGCGCATATTGGCGTACAGGGATATATAAAACTGGCTGCACAGGGGAAATATCGCGAGGCATTGGAGCTTATTAAAAAAGAGAATCCGTTCCCGGCTGTTTGTGGACGGATATGCCCTCACAATTGTGAGGATGAGTGTACAAGAGGAGATATTGATGAGCCAATTGCAATTGATGAAATAAAGAAGTTTATTGCTGATAAAGAGCTGGATGGTACGATCCGTTACATACCGCCGAAGCGTTATCATTTGGGTAATAAGATTGCTGTTATTGGCGCTGGTCCTGCAGGACTTTCCTGTGCCTATTATCTGGCAATTGTTGATCCAAAAATACAGGATCATTTTTTGTTGAAAAATCGTATATTTTCTGGTATTCTAATGAGTAAATAAGGGAGTAGTCAACGTATTTGCGTGGAGATACCAACATATCGGATTTCCGTCCTGGTATCACCTTAATTGACGAGACTTATCTGCTGAAAGTGGATAGGGCTTGTCTTTTTTTATACCGCTATTCAGAAATAATTGGCAGAAGCATCCGTATGGGAGTTGTTTGCAATTAAAAATTTTGCTTTGACATCTTGAAAAATTAGCGTGATAGCAGGATGGAGGGAAAGCTATGGCTGATTTAAATATTACAAAACGGGCGTTAGCAGCCGCATTGCGGGAACTTATGGAACAGATGCCCTTTGATAAGATACAGGTGGGGCAGATTTGTGAAATATGCAATATGAACCGTAAGAGCTTTTATTATCATTTCAAGGATAAATATGATCTGCTCAACTGGATATTTGATGTGGAGTTTTTTACATTTGTTCAAAGGCATTCCAGAGCGGAAAAGGTGGAACAGCGGGTAGAATCCATTCGGGATATCTGTCATTATTTTTATGAGAATAAGGATTTTTATCGCAAAGCATTGAAGATCCAGGGGCAGAATTCTTTTTCAGAGCATTTTCGGGAGTATATTATGCCTCTTATAAAGAGTCGCTTTCTTGAGCTGTTTGGAGACAGTGATGATGATTTTGAACTCAACTTTTTTACAGATGCTGTGGTCTGTGCGATGGAACGCTGGCTGCTGGAGAAAGACTGTATGCCGCCGGATGAGTTTGTGGACAGGCTGTTTCAGCTTATCTGCCAGGGAGCAGATATCGTACAGAAACAACTGAACGAGGATACAGAATGATGCAGGGAGGAGAATTCCCTGAATCATTCTATTTTACTGTACGTATACGGCCTTAGCGGCCTTTTTGTGACAGCAATTTATAAGGATGTCTGAAAGGGTGTTTTGGAACAGGTTGTGACAGGAACTTTTTATTTTCTGATCCAAAGTATACAGGTTTCCATTTTTGTCAAAATAAACAGAGCAGGCGTCGTCAGAGATAATGGCGTCAACCAGATTGTTATCGCCCTGAAATTCCCAGATCAATGTACGGTACAACTGTTCGCTGCGTGCCTGCTTTACCGTTTTATATATCAGTTTCCGGATGACTTCGGGGCAATTTTTTTCAGGCAATAGTACGGTAAAAGCAGGAGTGAGCTGCGCAATGGAGCTGAACAGATCGCCATTTATAATAGCTTCTGTGTCTTTTTGCCCATATGGATACCATGCGGAATAAAGCAGCCCTTTTTTGCGGAGAAGATCAAAAATTGCAGAAGAATTTTCTTCATAGCGGACAACGACCATTACATTATGTAGCATGGAAACTTCTTCCAGAAATAAGCCGGTGATATCTTCTGTCCGGCAGAAAATGCAGAAGGCGCTGTCGGGATGCTTTTCTGCAAGGGATAGTATTTGTTCCGGATGGCATACGGGGAAAAGCATCCATACATAAATGCCAAGAAATTCCCCATCCTGGATGATGGCATGATAATTCTGTTTATTATTTTCAAAATGCTCCTCATCAATTAAGAGGGTAACCGCCCAGGGGATATTACAATGAAACTTTTTCTCATTATCCCGGATACGCTGCGCGCCCATGGTACATCCGTTATATCCAAGGTTCATCCCAAAAGTAAGCAGACGGTCTGAATCTGTGCGGTTTACCATATCCCGCACCAGATCATAATAAGCGCTGTTTTCGTTTTGAAGCATGGTCTGGGCAGCAGTAAAAAAATCTTTCTGAAACCGCCCTTCCGAGAATTGCAATGCCATATCGATCAGATTACGGATACCGCGTTCCGGATTGTCTTTAATATTTCTTAAGGTTCGTTTTATGATTGTTTCAATTAAGATCCGAGACATACTGTTTTCCATGTATATTCACTCCCTGCTTTCAAAATACAGACATCACTTTACTGAAATATTACGATGAAAGAGGCGTGATCGCAAGGGACACAAGAGCCTGCGCGTCATAAAATGTAACAAAACTTTTGCGGCGTCACAATTTAGGACATATGTTTTTGCGTGTCTAGTGACTTTGTTGATCTGACTTTCTATAATGGGAACAAATCAAAGAAATGGAGGAACCCCTTATGATAGAAAAAGTAAATCCCAGCCATCCTGATAAACTGGCGGACAGAATTGCCGGCGCAATTGTGGATTTGGCATACGAAAATGAAACTGACCCTCAGATAGCTGTAGAGGTACTGATCGGACATGGACAATGCCATGTGATCATGGAAACATCCGTACAATTAGAGCAGGAAGCTATTCTGAAAGCGATTCATCGCATTGGCGGTGACATAAAACCGGATATCCTGATTGTTCCACAGGATACCTATTTATCAAAAAACCAGCAGGGGAAGCTGCGCTGCGGAGATAACGGCATTTTCAAAGGCATACCATTGACACAGGAGCAGAAAAAGCTTTCTGAGATCGCCCGCAAAATTTACAGGGAATATCCTTCCGATGGAAAATATATTCTGGACGGGGACAGGCTGATCATCTGTCAGAGCAATGCCAGTTCAGAAGCGCTCCGTGCAGATTATCCGTATGCCAAGATCAATCCCCTGGGAGACTGGACTGGAGGAACAAATGTAGATACAGGCGCAACAAACCGTAAACTCGGTTCTGATATGGCGGATTCTGTTACCGGAGGAGGACTTCACGGAAAAGATTTGTCAAAAGCAGATGTTTCTGTGAATATCCACGCATTTTTGAAAGCACAGCGGACAGGAAAACCGGTGCAATTGTGCTGCGCGATTGGCGATGAAGAAATTGACGGTATGCCATATTCGGAAATTGTAGAAGAGGCGAAAGAATATATCCGGTCCATCGGCGGTTTTGAAAAACTTGCAGAGTGGGGACTGTTTTGATACAGACGATAAATCAATCCAATGATAAAAGGAGAAAATCATTATGAATATTTCCATTAAGAATACTATGCAGAACTTCGCGATCAATCAGGCACTTAAGTACATTGAAGGAAACCCAGAGGAAAATATCCCAAAGCTGATGGCGCTTGTGGATAAATATTCCCCGGACGGCTGGTATAAGAGCCAGCGGGATGCGATCCGCAAAGTAATCGATGAAAAAGGAAACTGGTATCAGCTTATCTTAAAAGTGTATGAGCTGGATCCCGGCGTCCGAAAGGCATTTTTCCAGAACTTTTTGTTTAATGCCAGTTTAAAGGGCAGCGCTACGCAGGAAGAAATGAGTGAAAAATATGGCTGTAACGTCCCCTGGGCTATTCTTTTAGATCCTACATCCGCCTGTAATATGCACTGTACAGGGTGTTGGGCTGCAGAGTACGGGCACAAGCTGAATCTGAGCCTGGAAACGATTGACTCCATCATCCGTCAGGGAAAAGAAATGGGCACTTATATGTACATATACACCGGTGGGGAACCTATGGTACGAAAGGCTGATCTGATCAGGATCTGCGAGATGCATCCGGACTGCGAATTCCTGTCTTTTACCAATGGTACCCTCATTGATGAGGAATTTTGTCAGGAAATGCTGCGGGTCAAAAATTTTGTTCCTGCGATTTCTCTGGAAGGATTTGAAGAAGCTAATGACAGCCGCCGCGGGGAAGGAAGCTATGAGAAAGTAATACGGGCAATGAAGCTTTTGAAAGAACACAGGCTGCCGTTTGGCATTTCCGCCTGCTATACCAGCCGGAACTATGCGGACATTACCAGCGAAGAATTTTTTGACTGCCTGATCGATTCCGGGGCATTATTCTGCTGGTTTTTCCATTATATGCCTGTGGGCAATGCCGCAGCCGCAGATCTGCTGCCTACTCCAAAGCAGAGAGAGGAAGTTTATCGCCATATCCGCAGTTTCCGCAATACCAAGCCCATTTTTACTATGGACTTCCAGAATGATGCGCAGTATGTTGGCGGCTGTATTGCAGGAGGACGGAGATACTTACACATTAACGCAAAGGGAGATGTGGAGCCTTGCGTATTCATTCATTATTCCAACTGCAATATCCATGACACATCGTTACTGGATGCGCTGAGAAGCCCATTGTTTATGGCATACCATAACGGACAGCCCTTCAATGAAAATATGCTCCGGCCATGCCCGATGCTGGAAAATCCGGAAAAGCTGCGGGCTATGGTTAAGGATACGGGGGCAGTCAGTACCGATTACCAGAGTCCGGAAAGTGTCGATCATTTGTGTGATAAAACATCTGTCTATGCTGAAAACTGGAAACCGAAGGCGGATGAAATCTGGTATGGCTGCGGCGGATGTACCGGCTGTGTCCAGGAAGAGTAGCCTATGGGAACATATCAGTTATTTACAGATGCAACCGCGGATTTATCGGACTGTTTAATATCAGAAATGCCGTCCGTAAAAATCATACCGATGCAGGTGGAGATCGGCGGAACAGAATATACATACGCACCAGATGGAACGATTTCCGTAAAAGAGTTTTATCAATTACAGAGAAACGGAGAGTTTGCCACAACCTCGCAGATTAATCCGATGGTTTATTTTGAATATTTTAAGCCATGCCTGCATCAGGGGAAGGATATTGTTTATCTGTGCTTCTCTTCGGGAATGTCAAGTACGATCCAGTCGGTCAATTTGTGCATAGAAGAATTGAAAAAGGAATATCCGGAGAGAAAGATTGTCTGCATTGATACGCTCTGTGCATCTGTCGGCGAAGGGTTTCTTGTGCATGAAGCAGCTAAAAAGCAAGCCGATGGCTTAGGGATGGACGAATTGGTTGACTGGGTTCTGGAACATCGTCTAAAGGTCTGCCATTGGTTTACCGTTGATACTTTTGATCATCTGCGTCATGGCGGGCGCGTATCTTCTGCCGCTGCCGCCGTGGGAACGGCATTGCATATAAATCCATGCTCCATGTGGATGAGCGGGGATGCCTGCAGGTAAAGGAAAAGCCCCGCGGACGCAAAAAAGCAATTTCTGCTCAACATGCCAAAATGGAACAGGGGTGGAAACCGGAACTTGGAAAGCTGGTTATGATCGGTCATGGGGATAATCCGGAAGCTGCCGATTTACTATATCAGGCAGTCGCCCGGCGATTCCCGGAAGCTGAAATTTTTGTTTCTGATATTGGTCCCATTATTGGCGCCCATACCGGGCCTGATATGCTGGCATTGATCTATTGGGGCGATAATCGCTAAATGTAGAAAGAAGGTTTATTATGAGTAAAATGAATCGCAATACCGGAAATCTGTTGACTTGTATTTTTGAAATTCTGATAGGTGTTCTTCTTCTGATCGATCCCGTTGGGTTCACATCCGGAATCATTATTATCTTTGGTATCGTTCTTGTGGTCGTTGGGCTTATGAACCTGTTCGGATATTTTCGGGCAGATGCGGAGACGGCTTCCCAGGGGAACGGTCTGGTCAAGGGAATCCTGCTAGTTATTTCAGGTCTTTTCTGTATTACGAGATCAGAGTGGTTTATTATTACATTCCCATTGCTCACTGTTCTTTACGGAATACTGACCTTAGTCAGTGGTGTGAGTAAAGTGCAATGGGCTATAGATATGCTTCGTACCAAACAGAAATACTGGTTTGTTGAAGTCATTGGTGCGGTTTTGACAATTGTCTGCGCCATTTTAATATTGACAAATCCATTCTCTTCAACGGCTGTCCTTTGGACATTCATAGGAATCACAATGATCATAGAGGCGGTTGTGGATGTAGCGGCGTTTATCTTAGGGCGCAAATAATGTACAAAATTAGTACAGATAGCAGAGCGAAAAATTAAAAGTTAAAGGATAAACAGATAAGATGGAGATAAGACAAATTGCAGACAGCCTGACAAAACAAAGCATAGCAAGGTTTATTCTGGAAGCTCTCCCTGATTGGTTCGAAATACCCGGGGCGCGGGAAGAATATATTGCAGAAAGCGTTGATAAAATGTTCTTTTGTGCCTTCGATGGTGATAAACCTTTGGGATTTCTGTATTTGAAAGAAACCGGCAGAGATACAGTGGAATTATATGTCATGGGTGTTTTGAAGGAGTTCCATCGGAAAGGCATTGGCCGGGCATTATTTAACAGAGCAAAAGAAGCAGCAGGTGAACAGGGCTATTCCTTTATTCAGGTCAAAACAGTTCAAATGGGAAAATATGAGGAATACGACAGAACCAATAATTTTTATCTCTCGCTTGGATTTAAGGAATTTGAGGTATTTCCCACATTGTGGGATGAGTGGAATCCCTGTCAGATTTATGTTATGAGTTTGAAATAACTTTCTAGTTTGCCGAGAAAATAGCAAAGCCAGCCGAGCCAGTAAACGGTCAGGATGAACGGCGCATACTGAGTCGCCGTTGACAGTCCCGCCCGCCTTTGCTGGCAGGCAATCAGGGGGCGACAGCAAGGGGTGCTGCCGCCCTACATTTTTGTGTCACAGTGAAAATAAATCCCCTGCTAAGCCCAACATCATAAACTTAAGATTTGATATTGCATATTTAAACCATTATTCTTATCAGCGTTTTTCCTTTCTTTTGCATCTGTTCATATTGTTCCGGATATTTTTTTCGTATTTTTTGCAGACGCGCAGATGAATGCTTTAAAATGACTTTTTCATCTGCTGACGGCATTTGGTTGCGTTCTGCCATATAATTGTTGGATGAAAGACGGATCAGATAATGTATCCCTTACGTTTCCAGAAAGTCAAATGTCCGGGGAAGTTTAGACACATTTTTGGAACTGCTTTGAAAAATTGCCCAGTCAGGGCAGATTCGAGCATAAAACCCGCCTAGAGATCGTCTGGTTGTCGGGATTTTTGCACAGCTATTTGTTGTAAACTGGTAGCATCAGAAAAGGAATCAAGGAGGACGGCAAATGAAGGGATATGTTACAAGCAACGGATACATGGGATACGTAGATGGCAGGTACATTTTATTTGCCAGCGATAAAGAATATTTTGAATTCATGGAAGACTAAGGAGGAAGGGCGATGAGTAAGATTTATTTCACACTGACAGGAACCAGGTATTATCACGGCAACGAATTCCTGAAGCCGGGAATGAAACTGAAACTTAAGAAGGAACCGGATAACAAGTTCGATAAAGAGACCATCGTTGTAAAGAAGGAAGGACTTGGCGAGTGCAGACTTTATTGGTTAAGTTGCCTTCGGGCGTAACGCAGAATTTGCAGAGAAATATCTGCACCAGGGAACAAAGATTGTATTGACCGGAAGAATTCAGACCGGCAGTTACACGAATCGTGATGGCTAGAAAGTTTATACAACGGATATCGTTGTAGAGGAGCAGGAGTTTGCAGAAAGCAAAACAACTGCGGCAGGGAATGGTGGTCAGGGTAATTACAGCAGATCATTATCAGCACCCTTGGATGCAGATGGATTCATGAATATTCCGGATAACATTGATGATGAATTGCCATTTTTATAAAGAGATTTGGGAGGATAAATTATGTTTGGATTTGATAAGATGTTTGATTTTTGAAAAGAATAATAGTATTGTAAGTGGCTGAGGCTAATAAATAGTCTCGGCTATTAGGCGTTTTTATAAAGTAAATTTTAGTTAAGGATTATCGAATGTAATAAAGTAAAAAATGTAATAAAGTAAAAATAGAAGTATAACTTTGAGAAATCAAAATTATAAATGGAAGGATATCGAAATCTGTTGTACAATATTAATATTATGTAGATGTTTATCGACGGTACAGTCAGAAAGGCAACAGCATGGGCGTATCATATAATGGATTATGGAAATTATTGATCGATCATAATATAAAAAAAGATGGATCTGATAGAACGTGTTGGCATTAGCAGCAGTACACTGGCAAAAATGAGTAAGGGACAAATAGTTTCTCTTGCTGTTTTAGAAAAGATTTGTGCTGAGTTAGATTGCGATTTTGGTGATTTGGTAAGCAGAAATTAGTGGTGATGATACAAATGTCGGATTTGTATACGGTGACGTGCAGTATGTTTTCAGTGATGGAAATATTTTAGCAGTTAAAGGTGGGGCAATTGTTGAGAAGAAATCAATTGCCGATTTTGCAAAAAGGCCTGCTGATACATATCGGAGACTGCAGGCGGCAGTAGAATTTAAGAAGAATTCTGTTTCATAAATGTGGAAAAGGAATAATATTTTATGATCTATATGGTAAAAAGAATCGATGAAGACCTGGACTTCGGATGCGAAGAACGAGTTGAGGGAGTACCTGTCATGGCGGTGGTCACACTTATGAATTCTTCAGGTGAAGAGTTAATAGTAAAGTCAGAAGATGCCATGCTGTATGAGCGTAATATTAACGAAGGTGATAAGGTCTATTTTGATGAAGAAAATAACTTAGAAAAAATACAAGAGAGAACTGACCTGGATGGCTTTCTTGAGGATAGTTATCACTGAGCGAAAGGAAGTATGAAAATGGATCCCACGATTGATTACTACAATCTTAATGCAGAAAACTTCATAGAGAATACACAGAATGTTGACATGCATCACGCTCAGGATAGATTCCTGCGATTATTGGATGAAAACGCATCGATTCTCGATTTTGGATGCGGTTCCGGCCGCGATACAAAATATTTCCTGGATAAAGGATACCGGGTTACAGCGACCGATGGATCTGCAGAACTTTGTCGGTTGGCCAGTGATTTTACCGGTATCGAAGTAAAAGAAATGCTGTTTGAGGAATTGGATGAGATTGATACATATGATGGCATCTGGGCATGCTCTTCTATTTTGCATTTGCCAAAGAATAAACTGTTTTCGGTGATTCGAAAAATGTGTGATGCGCTTAAAAGTACCGGCGTAATCTACACTTCTTTCAAGTACGGGGATTTTGAAGGAGAACGTAACGGACGTTATTTTACAGACTTTAGGGAAGATACATTTCGGGAATTCATGAAAGGGATACCGGAGCTTACGATAGAAGACTACTGGATTACTGGCGATGTCAGACCAGGAAGGGGTGATGAGAGGTGGCTAAATTTAATACTCCGCAAATAGGATATTCATTACATATCAATGGAGAGTACTACAACACCCTGGATATAGAAGGCTTCTCTCAGATGATGAAGGATCCGTCCTACTGTTATAAGTTCTATTGGCTGGAAGCCATTGTGGATATTATTTCGGAGGGTATTCAGGAGACTACGTTCGATGTAATCATTGATGAAATGATCTGCAATGCATGGTATTCTGTAAGAGAATTTCATATTCATCTTAGCGGCATCCAGGCGGACGGCCTTGTGAGAGACGGTCTGGAACGTGCTGTTCTGAAACTGACGGAACTGAGTGACCTTCCGGCAAATGCTTCTAAAGTAGAGATTAAGAATGCCATTAGAGAGCACAATGCGGAGCTAAAACTTTCCAAAGAGCAGCTGACAAATATGGTTCCGGGACGTGCACTGGCGGGATTCTTCTCCAAAAGTGCAGAGGAAGTGCCGTGGGGCAGCATCCGCAGACTGACTGAATATATCCGAAGAATTGACAGTACTATGATTCGACTGCCATATACCTTTGGAGATAGCAGTAAACTGAAAAAAGAAGTCCATTTCAACTCAGACTGGATGAAGATGATCCAGGATAATACCGTAAATATTCTTGGATGGATTCAGTATGAAAAGGTGAAATGGCTGCAGAATAATAATCCGGAGGTTCCGGGCCTGATCTACAAGCTGGCTCCGATGGATGAAAAGATGCGAAAGCTGAATAACGTACGTAAACTTTGGGAAGGCATCCTGGAAGTAAGAGAAGTATGCGATGTCTTTACGGGTAATCCGATTATCACAAAGCAGTATGATGTAGATCATTTTATTCCATGGTCTTTTGTTATGAATGATGAACTTTGGAATCTGATGCCGATGGATTCTTCTTTGAATTCGTCGAAGAGTAACAAGCTTCCCAAGTGGGATCCTTTCTTTGCAGTGTTTGCTGAAAATCAATATGGCATGTATACATTGATCCATGAACGGGCAGGTCTTCATAAGCTGTTTGAAGCCTGCTATCGGGATAATCTGCATTCTATCTGGGCAGGACAGGAATTGTACAGACCGGGAAATTCGAAGGAAGAATTCTATAATATTCTGGAGAAAAACATGCAGCCGGTCTATGATTCGGCCAGACGGCAGGGATATGAAATCTGGAATTTACGGGAATAAGTAAAACGAAAGAGTATATGAGGTGATATGCTATGGCTTCCTTTAATCAGAAACTTCGTACACTGCGCCTTATGGAAATCCTTCTGGAACGTACCGATGATACGCACATGCTGAACGCATCGGAATTATGCACGATTCTGGATCAGGAATATGGCATCAGTACGGATCGAAGAACGATATATACAGAGATGGAGATCCTTGAGAAATTCGGACTGGATATCCAGCAGAAGAAGGGGAAAAATCCTGGCTATTATATCGGTGCCAGAGATTTTGAATTGCCGGAGTTAAAGCTCCTGGTAGATGCTGTTCAGTCCTCCAAGTTTATCACTGAGAAGAAATCCAAGGAACTGATAACGAAATTAGAGAAGCTCTGCTGCAGAACGGATGCTGCAATGCTTTCCAAATATGTTTTCATCGTAAACCGTCCGAAGACAGAGAATGAAACTGTTTATTACAATGTGGACTACATTCATACTGCAATCTACGAGAATAAGGAAATTAAGTTCCATTATGCAGAGTGGACTGTTAAGAAAGAACTGAAACTGAAGAAAGACGGTGCATTCTACGTTGTCAGCCCATGGGCACTGACCTGGGATGATGAGAATTATTATCTGGTAGCTTATGATGCGGCGGCTGGAATTATTAAGCATTATCGTGTAGATAAGATGCAGAATACAGAGATACTGGAAACAGATCGTAAGGGTGAAGATTCCTTCAAGAACTTTGATCTGGCTGCATTCGCTAAGAAGACCTTTGGAATGTACGGCGGTGTAGATGCGGAAGTTACGTTGGAATGCAAGAATGAACTGGCCGGTGTTATCATCGATCGCTTTGGACATGATGTATGGTTGATCCCGCAGGGAGAAGATCATTTCAAAACCAGAGTACTTGTATCAGTAAGTCCGCAGTTCTTTGGTTGGGTAACTGGTATCGGATCCGGAATGAAGATCACGGGACCGGATAATGTAAAGGCTGAATATAAGGCATATCTGCAGGATGTGCTTGAGAATTATTGATCGGTTATAGGTGAGATTATGGTTGAAGTATCAAAACGTGATTGGAAATTGTTCCGTGAGAAACTTCCTGGTTGGCAGGAAAGTTATATGGAACGTTTATGCAAGGAATATGTAGAGCTGCTGACCTGTGATAAGAAGGGTTCTGAACGATTTTGGGCACTGGAAGAGCGTATCAAAAAAGATCGCAAAGCTCCTGGCGTTATTTTATCTGTCAGCAAATCAGATATGCTGATCGATCTCGTTTGGTTGGTTCAGGATGAGGTGATTGGTCTTGAGGATCTGTCTGATTTTAGTGAGGACGTGCAGGAGAGAGTGAAATTCATGGTGCAGCGCTGGTAATGTGAATGTGGTAAAATATGCATTTTGGGGTCTTCATATAACCTGGAAATGCATTTCTTTGATGACTGAAAGGTAAGGTTGACACGTTAACTGCCTGGCTGTATACTGATGTCATAAATAAAAGGTAGGCCACCTAAGATATATGAAGGAGGTCCTGATATATGGATGAGTTATATCAGCAGATTATTAATAGTTATAAAGAGACGGGTTCTGTAAAGAAGACAGCAGAAGAGCTTGGGACATATCCAATCAAAGTACGACGAGTTCTGATTACGGAGGGACTGTGGCAAAGCAAAACCAGTAATCAGGTTGCAGAGCTGCTTGCTCTGGGCAAAAGTGTAGCTGAAATAGCAGAGGAGCTTGTTATATCAGAGAAGAATGTTCAGTCTTATATGCCCTATTCCCGTGGGCAGTATGGAGGGGAAGCCAGAAGCAGCGAAGCGATTCGAAGTGAGAAATATAGAGGACGGATGCAGCAGGCAGCTAAAAATCAGGTTACCAATACAGAAGCATGTTCAAAAAAGAAAGAGGATGATACTCAGGAGCAGCGGCGGCTTCTTGAAGAATTAAGAGCTGAAAAAGAGCGATTACTGAAAGAGAAAAAAGAATTCTGGGACATGATTGAAGCAGAGATGAAGCGTATTCCTATGGCAATGCAGCTTCATTTGGAAATGGACCTGGGATATTTCGCAGATGAAAATAAGGAAGTTCTTAGAAGATACGGAAGAATGAAGGATGGAATTACCAGAGATTTTATTGTTCCGGGTAGTATGACACTGCATGGTCTTCATTATGCAATTATGAAGGCTTTTGGATGGCAGAACAGTCATCTTCATAGCTATGTTCCATATGAGGATGAATTCAAAAAAATGACAGATGGGGGATTGGTAAAAGAGTGGACTCGTCAGGTTGGAATGTATTTCCGTTTTCCAAGTGAGAATTATGAAGATATATATTGGGACGATGATTATGAGGAAGGTGAAAGCGTTAAGACCTGGCTGAAATCCAAGTATTGTGGACCATACTCCTATGAAGGCGTGGGAGAGCATTACATTCCTGCACAGATTGAAGTAGACAGATTCCGAAAGGAATGGCCTGCTATTCAGAAGAAAACAACAGATCAGAGAACGTGGAATGTCTATATGGAAGGTCAGTGTGAGGAAATGCTGGAGCGCCCGATGATTTGGACTGTACTAAAAACACCGGCTGAACAGGGAGATTGGGATTCATGGAAACAGGAGAAAGAGGTCGTCCTGAAACAAGTTGAGGAAAAACGTAAGGACATTATTAAAAAATACAGACAGCTGACAGCCCGTATGGACCAGATCGTTGAAGAGGCAGGAACGCATTTTGACGAAGAAGGAAATCCGACGATCGACATGGTTCCATATTTCCGGGAGATGGAGGAACTGGACCGTGAATTGGAAAAACTGTGTATTGATTATAATCCTGAACCAATTCCGGTATTATCTGCATTATGTTATCGATATGACTATGGCGATGGGTGGGAGATTAAAATCACCTGCACCAATGCCTGGTACGACAAAACCGTTTATGCCAGGGATGAAGAAGGCGATATGCTTCATGATAAAAATGGATTCGTTCCTGAGAAAGCTTTGTTTGTAGATGCCTTTGGTCAGCAAATAGACGGAGAGTTCCTGGACAAGCTGAGAGATATTCAGCGTAAGGAAAAACCAATCTGTATAGCCTGGGATGGACTGAGTCTTGTGGATGATGTTGGTGGTGTCAGAGGTTTTTGCGAATTCCTTGAGACGATTAACGGTGATAATCTGGAAGAGAAGAAAAGCTATAAGACATGGGCAAGGAGTCTGGGATGGACTGGACGCATGCCGAAACCGGAAAACATGCTGTAGCTGTCGGGATTTTTGCACATTGCTTTATGCTGCATTTTAGGAGCAGACGGGGAGTCTCTAAAAAAAAGCGGGAGGGTGACCAATAGTTTTGTTGAATCAAACTTGAGATGATATTATACCTGTTATACCCTTGATAAAATGAACAAACATGGGTATAATGGATATAACAAGTTTGGGAGGTGTTGCTTATGAGTCAGGAAGAATTAATAAATGCAATTGCTGAGATTGAACGGGAAATTGCTATATTGCCCGAAGGCAGCATCACAAAAAAGAAGATCAGAGATAAAGAATATTATTATCATCGAATCACAAGGAATGGTAAGCGTGTAGAAAAATATATTGATTTTAAAGATGTTTCAGAACTTAAAGATAGGATTGATCGGCGAAAGAAACTGGAAAAAAATCTAAAAGAATTGAAAAAACAAATTATTCCTGAGAAAGAAACCACAAAAGAAGAATATCTGGAGTTTAAGACAACTGTAAGAACAGGCAGTCGTCTTCGCGCGCAGATTGCTGTGACGAAGAAATACAAGAAGAGAGAATGTATTCGTGAACTGCGAGATTATGTTTTCGGCAGTCAGTCAGATAAAGTGTTTGTAATCTATGGTCTTCGACGGACCGGTAAGACAACGATGATTCGTCAGATTCTTACAGAGTTACCTGAAACTGAATTTCGTAAGGCTGCCTTTATCCAGGTGAGATCCAGAGATACTCTGGAAGATATCGATGAGGATCTAAGGTTGCTGGAGATAAAAGGTTTCAAGTATGTATTTATCGATGAGGTAACACTTATGGAGGATTTCATCGAAGGTGCTGCACTCTTCTCAGATATATATGCCAGCAGTGGAATGAAGATCGTTTTATCGGGAACGGATTCTTTGGGGTTTGCCTTCTCAAAAGAGGAACAGCTGTATGATCGATGTATTATGATGCATACAACATTCATCCCGTATCGTGAATTCGAGGAGGTTCTCGGAATCAAAGGGATTGATGAGTATATCCGTTATGGTGGAACCATGAGTTTAAGCGGTGTAAATTACAATGAAGATGCTATCTTTGCTTCAGCCAGAAGTGCGGAAGAATATATTGATACAGCGATTGCAAAAAACATTCAGCATTCCCTTAAGATGTATGAATATGGTGGACATTTCCGCTCATTATTGGATCTGTATGAAAAGGGAAAACTGACGAATGTAATTAATCGTGTAGTTGAAAACATCAATCACAGCTTCACGCGAAGGGTTGTTGAAAGGACATTCAAGTCGCATGATATTGCTGTTACGGCATCAAATCTGCTTAGAGACAGGGAAGCGCCTATTAATATCAAAGCACATATGGATTCGGATGCAGTGACTCGTGGTATGATGCAGATGCTCGATATTCTGAACAAGGAAGAGCAAAGCATTCAGATTGAAGATTATCATATGGCACAGATAGAGGAATACCTTACCTTATTGGATCTGATTATGAAGATTGATTTGGAATCATTGCCGGAAGTCAATCGAAAAGAAAGTGTGACAGTAATCACTCAGCCAGGTATGCGATATGCGCAGGCCAATGCGATTGTGTCTAATCTGCTTCTTGATGTAAAATTCAGTGAATTATCGCTGGTTGAAAGACAGAGAATCCTGGATAGATTGCTCAGCGAGATCCGTGGAAGAATGATGGAAGATATTATTTTACTGGAAACGAAAATTGCTCATCCGGAGAAAAAGGTATTCAAGCTTCAATTCGCAGTCGGAGAGTTCGATATGGTAGTTTTTGATCCAAAAGAACTTAACTGCAAGATCTACGAAGTGAAGTATAGTAAAGAACAGGTTCCAGAACAGAGCCGCAATTTGAAAGACGAGGAAAAATGTGCTATGACAAGCCATCGCTATGGAGAAATTACAGGAAAATATGTCATTTATCGTGGGGAAAGTGGCAGTCTGGATGGTATTCAATATCTGAATGTAGAGGAATATCTAAAGTCATTATAATTTTCTGTATTTCATCCAGAGAAAAAAAGGTTACACTAACGAATGGAATTTTACAAAGGATATCGGAAATAGCATATGATTCCGAAACGGGAGCACCGGAATATATTCCACCGGAGTATATAGATATTCCGGAGTTACTGGATGAACTTGTCGAATATGTAAATGCCACAGATGATCATCCGTTAATCATTGCTGCCGTAGTCCATTATCAGCTGGTTACTATTCATCCCTTTGAAGACGGAAATGGAAGAACTGCCAGACTAATGTCAGGGTATATTCTTGATTATTATGGATACGGCTTTCATGGAATTGGTTCTCTGGAAGAATATTTTGCGTATGATCCGGATGAGTATTACGCATCGCTGCAAATGGGATTACCTGCATTGTATTATTCAGGAAGAGATAATCCTCCACATCCGGAAATTTGGATCAATTATTTTTTGAAAATGATCGATGTGCGAAGCTTGTCAATAATGGTTTTTTAATTCCGATCATTGTCAAAACAAGAGTCCGCTCCTATCGGTTAAGTGATTTTTCAAGAACAAATGAAAAAAAGATTTTGAAAAAATTGTCGTAGTCGTAAGATCAGGATAGAAAAACGGCTGCAGAAATGCTATAGTATCTGCAGTTGTTTTTGACGATAACATTGATAAAACGGGTGGTGACTTTCGATTGCGGATATTGCTCGAAAGTCATTTTGCTTATTAGATCTGAAGTGTGGATATGCGAGAAAGGTGAGTATGGACGAAAGAGAAATTTTAAAACTATATTTTGGATATGACTCCTTTAAACCAGGTCAGGAAGAGATTATCAGGGCAATACTTGATGGAAAAGATGTTCTTGCCATTATGCCAACGGGATCTGGCAAGTCTGTTTGTTATCAGGTGCCGGCAATGCTTCTGTCTGGCATTACGATTGTAATATCTCCGCTCATATCCCTTATGCAGGATCAGGTAAAGGCTTTAAATGAGGCAGGGATTCATGCGGGATATATTAATTCATCTTTGACAGAAGCACAGATAGCAAGGGTTTATGCCAATGCTATGGATGGAATATATAAGATCCTGTATGTAGCACCGGAACGTCTGGAGAGTTACGAGTTTGCGGCTTTTGCCGGCAGGGCAGATATCTCAATGGTAACTGTGGATGAGGCCCATTGCATTTCACAGTGGGGACAGGACTTCAGACCAAGCTACCTTAAGATCGTGGATTTTATAGATGGACTTCCTGCAAGACCGATTGTCAGTGCTTTTACGGCAACTGCGACAGAGGAAGTAAAGACAGATATTGCATGTGTGCTCAAATTACAGGATCCGAAGATTGTTGTTACCGGATTTGATCGTGAAAATCTGTATTTTGATGTAGAGACGATTAAAAGAAAAGACGATTATGTGCTTGAGTATATAAAGAAACATCCGGATGACAGCGGGATCATTTATTGCGCTACCAGGAAAAATGTGGATTCGCTGTTTGATTTGCTTTCCGGCGTCGGGGTTTCCGTGACAAGATATCATGCCGGAATGAATAATGAGGACAGAAAGACAAGCCAGAATGATTTCGTATATGACAGAACTCCTGTAATTGTTGCGACCAATGCGTTTGGAATGGGTATTGATAAATCCAATGTGAGGTTTGTCATACATTACAATATGCCTCAGAGTATGGAGAGCTATTATCAGGAGGCAGGGCGTGCCGGACGAGATGGGGAACCGTCTGAATGTATACTGTTGTTTTCAGCACAGGACATTATGATAAACAAGTTTCTGCTTGAGCATAAAGACTTCACCGACATCGCCGATGAAGACATAGACCTGATCAAACAGCGTGATGCAAAAAGGCTTCAGGTAATGGAGGGATATTGCCGGACCACAGGATGCCTGCGCAACTATATTCTGGAATACTTTGGCGAAAAGCGTGGTGAGCCGTGTGACAACTGCGGCAATTGTCATAGAGAGTTTACCGAGATCGACATGAAGGAGGATGCAAAGCTCGTCATTAACTGTGTGTGGGAGACAAAAGGAAGATATGGTCTGAATATTATCATTGGTACGCTTATTGGCGCAAACAGAGCAAGATTAAAGGAGCTTGGAACCATTCATTATAAGACTTATGGCGCACTAAAAAATCGATCTGAATCGGAACTGAGACATTTGATCAGTCAGATGCTTTTGGATGGATATCTGTATCAGACTTCAGATAAATACAGTGTGATCCGTATGGGTAACATAGAGCCGCTGAAGGATCCAAATACGCGCGTTTTGATCCGAACATATAATGATAGGGAACCTGAACGTCAGACGGAGGGCTATAGCAGGAAAAGTACAGATTCTCTTACAAAGGCAGGATATGAATTATTTGAGATTCTCCGCCAGCTTAGATTGACGATTGCCAGAGAGGAAGGTCTGCCGCCATATATCATCTTTAGTGATAAGACGTTGATCGATATGAGTATCAAGGCTCCGACAGATAAACATACAATTCTGAACGTGTCCGGGGTTGGTGAGGCTAAATATGAAAAATATGGCGAGAGATTTATAGAAGCAGTAACTGCTTTTATGGAGGAACATTCTGGCACTGTTACATGTATCAGAGATGAAGATAATGCTGCGGATGCGAAAACAAAGCCTCAGAAAAAGCGTAAAAATCTTAAGGTTTCTTTTTATCTCAATCCAGAAGATGCAGATAAGTTTGAGTATCAGGATCTGTACCTTATTTCTGAAATAAAAGATGAGCTGAACCGGATAACATCCGCAGATAATGTGAAGCATATATTTGGAACGGATATCTTCAGGCTGCTTACTGAGATGGGATATGTAGAAGAACGGCAGATTAATGGCAGGGCTGTTCAGATTCAGACGGAATCGGGCCTTTCGAAAGGAATCGAAGCTGTGGAGAAGATAAGCAAGATCGGAAACACATATACAGTCCTGATGTATCCGCCGGAGGTTCAGAAAGAAATAGTGGAGCACTATGTCGGAAAAAGGGGTACAGATAGAATCTGATGAGAGTGACGAAGCAGAGGAAATCACAGAAGTATCGTTTGATAGAGTAGCGTATAACCGCAAGATGAAAAAAATAGTGAAATAATAGAGATAAGCTTCAATAGTCATTTGTTTATTGTAAGTTAAATATGGCAATATTGTAATAAAGTGATTATCTAAATATCGTTTAGGTATGATAAAAACATGGATATTATAATATCTAAAGCAGCAAAAATCCATTTATTTAAAGAAATTATAAGATTTAGGAATGGACATATTTTTAAAATTTCATTATAATTAAATCAGATTAGATATTATAAAAAGCTCAGGTTATTAGGAGGATTCAATGAATATTAAAGAAATCAAAATTAAAAATTTCAAATCACTCTATGATGTATCTTTCTGCCCTGGGAATATCAATGTTTTTATTGGAGCCAATGGTTCAGGGAAATCTTCTGTGCTGGAAGCAATTGGTGTTTTGAGTGCTGCAATGACAGACCGGGTAAATAATAACAGCCTGCAGAGGAAAGGTGTTCGACTTAGTACATCGTCATTGTATAAGTCACAGTTTCGCTCAATTGAACGCAGTATGCCGACGGTTGATTTTGCTATGAATTGGGAACGTAATCATGATAAATATAATTATTCCGTACATCTTACCACACCGGCAGACAATGATACCTGGAAATATCATTCAGAAAGTGTTTCTAAAAACGGAGAAATCGTTTTTGGTCGGAGCAACAGAACAAGTGTGCAGTTAAATAATAAGGTAGGTTATTATGCTCTGTCTGAAAAGCTGACCGGAGAAGAGTATACGGATATGGGCAACTATATTTCAGGGTACGGGATTTATCAACCGGATACTCTTACTTTACGGGGAAATGTAGCAGATCCTACACAGGTTACTCCAATCGGACTGAATGGGGGCAGGCTTGCTGATGCGATGGAGGATTTATTTTCTGTTGCAGATGACGAGATAATGTTTGGGACATTGAGCATGGATGATGTCCTTGAATTAATCGAGTGGGCATCAGATATTCATATCACGAAGCCGAGAAAATCAAACCTGAATCCGGGAGTTCCAAGCACACGACAGGTTATCGAATTTCATGACCGTTTTTTAAAGGATAAATCTGTATTTACGGGATATGATGCCAGCGAAGGTGCTCTATATGTTCTGTTTATGCTGACTCTTGCCATGCATCCGGATGTTCCGGGAATGTTTTCCATTGACAGTTTTGATCATGCTTTAAATCCAAGACTGGCAAAGAGAATTACAGAAATATTCAGCCAGCTGATTATTGAGAGTGGCAAGACAGTTTTCATGACCACACATAACCCGCTTGTTCTGGATGGACTTAATCTGGCGGATGAACGGATACGATTATTTGCTATTAATAAAAATAAGTATGGTTACGCAGAGTTAAACAGAATTCAGATTTCCCAGGAACTTTTAGAGACAGGACAATCTTTATCTAGGCTTTGGATTAACGGACTTTTGGGAGGTGTTCCGGAACTGTTATGAAAAAGAGGATAGGTATTGTAGGTGAAGGACCGACTGATTATCTTGTGCTGAAATGCATGATTGATCAGATAACCGGAGAAGAAAATGATTATCTGAGAATTCAACCGGAACAAAATATGCTGGGCGAGTACGGAAATGGGTGGAAAGGTGTATGGAACTGGTGCGAAGCCACAGGACAGAATCTGGATCAGATCATGAAAGGTATCATTCCTCGAATTGATATGATTGTGATCCAGATGGATGGGGATGTGGCCCGGAAAGAAAAAGAAGTCCATTGTCGATGTGCAGCTGTAGAATGTGCACATAAGGGGGAAGTTCATCCTTTAAGATGTGAAACTTTAAAAAATGGTTCATGTCCGGTAGACATTCCATGTAAAGATCATGAGAATACCCCGGACGGATATCGTAACCATATATCACATTGCGTGTTACAATGGCTTGGAACAGATACCAAAAGAAATGATATCATTATTACGGTTCCATGTGACAGTACAGATACATGGATTGTTGCTGCTTTTGATCTTATGGAAGAAATAGAAAGCATTCAGAATCCGTGGGAAGAGATAATTTCCAGAAAAAAGGATTATCATGGAATAAGGATACCGGGGCATAAAAAGAATAATCGCATATATCAACAGCTGATTCCTACGTTGGAAAGTCGTTGGAAACAAGTGATTGATTTATGTAATTCTGCTAAAGATTTTGAAAAAGCAGTTAAAGTAGCATGGGGTGAATGAAGATGAAAAATCGTAGTCAACCCGCCATAGATAAAATGACAATAACGTTGTATAGTAATGATAGCCGAGTGCGGAAGAGACGCTTTTTGCAAGCGTCTCATCTGATCTCAGTTTTCCGATAAATCCGATACAGAATGGGTAAAAGAAGGCAGAAAAGGATGAAATATATCGTTAAAATAATCGGAACCGCCCCGACTGTTTTGCTGCCGATCTGATACAGGTTAAATGTTTTTACTGCATTGCATACCTGTAGCAATTGGTCTGGAAGAAGCCCCAACACTTCTGACAAAACAGACATTCCACTTAAAAAAGATGGAATAAATAATAAAATAAAAGGAATCGTTACTGCCAGTGCTTTTGAGTGCGTTTTCGCAGATACAAGCATGGACAGAAACAGAATAAACAGGTTTCCTAAATAACCGCCCCAAATTGTCAACAGATAATCCTGCAGATATGTGATGTGATAAAAGCTCTTCCAATTTTCAAATCCGGTTTGAATCGCACAATCAGCTCCGTCGGCTCCCAGCACTGATAGCACTATCCCGGAATACAATGCAATCGTGACCCAGTAAATCGCTGTATCTATGATAAAACCTGCCATTATTTTTGCAGTAATCGCTTGCTTCCTGCCTAATTTGGAAGAGAAGAAGATGGAGTCTGCTTTTAGCTGAGTTTCATCTGAAAAGATTCCCGCTACCAGAAAACCAACGATTAAAACCATCAGCATCATAATCGTAGGCGCATATTTCAATAATGCTTTCCACCCATCAGCATATTCGTAGTAAAAAGGCGTTTCAAGTGTCTCGTACTGTGTAATTAAAAATTGCTTTTCCTGTTCGGAATAGCGATTTTCCAGTTCGTCTGAATTTAGCCATTCAATCAGGTTGTCTGTCCTCCTGTCATAAAACGAGCTTACCTTCTTCCGGTGTTACACTGTCCGCCCGATAGTAGTTATAACTTTGAAAATCTTCAAATGCACAGTTAATCAGCGTCCTTATGTCGGAGAAACCCTGCATTCGGGAATATGCCCTGTTGTTTTCCGTCACATCCTCCGAAAGATATTCTTCCGAACGGATAATACGCGCATTTTCTTCCAGTACTTTTTGCAATACATCATTTGTAACATATCCGGCCCATTGATTCTTTTCTTCCCGTAATGCCGAAGCGGCGGCAATACCTGTTGTATCGTTTCCATTTTCGTTCACATAGTCCACGCTTCCAATGGCAGAAGAAATGGCAACGCAGAGAGAAACCGCCAACAGGATGAGAGCGATTTTATTGCCAGGTTTGGAAAAGACTTTTTTGATCTCAAAGAACAGCATATTCGTTACCGCCCTTTTCTCCGAAATAGTACAGAAATACGTCCTCCAGGGCTGCTTCTTCCGGTATTGCCCCCGCAAAAGGCTGCTCCTTAGCGATGATCCGCAGCTCCGCCCCATGCGCTTCTGATTTTACATTGGAAACCTTATATGATTTCAGGATAGATGGAACGGCAGCCTTTTCCACGTTACATCTCCACACATTTTCTGTCATGGACCCAATCAGTTCCTCAGAAGTACCCCGGCAGATCAGGCTGCCGTCCTTCATAAGCAAAATCTCATTGGCAATATATTCAATGTCTGAAACGATATGGGTAGAAAGCAGCACCAGGCGGTCTTCTGACAATTCGCTGATCAGATTACGGAAGCGAATACGCTCATTGGGATCAAGGCCCGCTGTCGGTTCATCCAGAATGAGGATTTTCGGATTGTTCAGCATGGCCTGTGCAATTCCGGCTCTCCGCTTCATTCCCCCTGACAGTTTTTTCATTTTCTTGTTTGCTACTTTGAAAAGACTGACCTGGGAGATCAGTTCTTTTACCCTTTTTTTGGCAACTGCACTTTTGAGCCCTTTAATGGCTGCTACATAAAGAAGATAGTCCTGCACGGTAAACTCCGGGTAAAAGCCAAAATCCTGGGGCAGATAGCCCAGCAGTTTTCTGTAATCTGCGTCCAGCTTAAAAATATCCTTCCCGTTATAGGTGATGCTCCCTTCACTCGGCTTTAAGAGCGTGCAGAGCATCCTCATCAGCGTTGTTTTTCCTGCACCATTGATCCCTAATAACCCATATACGCCGTTTGTCATAGTCAGGGATAAATGATCAACAGCGGTAAAATCTCCAAAATCTTTTGTAAGATTTTCAATCTTCAATTCCATTTACGTTTACCTCCCAGTAATTGTTACAGCTATTTAATGTCCGATAAATCACAAAAATAAGAAAAGCCAGCGCAAATCCAAGCAGTCCGATCCATACCGGCATTGTGATTTTCCTGTAAACGGATTCATTCAACGTCAATAGCCACCATAATACACTCCAGGTCATACACATACCGATCGCAGCAAATTCACTGAAATGATGCTTGCTGCACAGGATGCCAAAGCAGATACAGGCTGTAACCACCATAGGGAACAGGAATCGTGTCAGCAGATCCGATAGGGCGAGGTTCAGCGTGGCAGAGGCCAGGCCGCAAAACAGTGTAACCAGCACGACATCCACAGCCCCAAACAGCGTCATCCGGGCAGCATAAATCTGCCGCAGGGAATAGTAGCTTGCCGCCTCGATTTCCATAGAATGATTGTTCCGGTTTTTCCACAGTTCCGGGATCACAAGAATAATAAACAGCGATGCCGTGACCCCCAGGCTTTTTTGAACGGATTCCATTTTCACGGACAGGCGGAAAGAAGTCCAGAATAACAGCAAAATCAGGAATTGAAAGCCCCACCACCGTTTCTGAATGACGCTAAACTGTGTAAGCAGAAATTCATGGTAAGGCATAACCCTGTCCTGCTCACGGGCATAAAAGGCTGCTTTCGACAGTTGAACAGTCCTCTGAATAGCCTCTTCTTTTGCAGGAATCTGAACGGTTTTCTTATAAATTTTGAGTCTTTCTTCAAATGTCACGATTCTCCCTCCTGTTCTAAATATTTTTTCAGTTGAATTTTTGCCTGCTTCATACGGTATTTTACCAGCGGCAGTCCTATTTTCAGAATGTCAGCAATCTCCGAAAGCTTCAAATCCTGAAAATAATACAGCGCCACCACATCCCGCAAGTCGTCGGGCAAGCGTTTCAGTGCATCCTCGACAGCCAGTTTTGTGAGGAGGTCCGATGTAAATTCATCCGCCTCTGCCAGATCGGCCAGTTCCGAATCGTCCAGCAGCGTCTCTGTTGTCTTTTTGAGATAGTTCCTGCACAAATTTCCGGCTATGGTATATAGGAAATTCTTTGCTTTCCCTATATGACGGTAATCGGGCAGGTTTGTGAAAAAATGCACGAATGTTTCCTGTGCCAGATCTTCGGCGTATCCCGGATCGAAACCATGAAAGCTGCAATACTTTAATATTTCGTCATAGTATTTGCGGACAAACACATCAAAGGCTGCTTCATCGCCTTTTTTCATGTTCCTGATCAAAAGAAAATCTGCATCCACAAAATCCTCCTTTCCCGTTACGAAAGTTAAAAACGTTTATCCCTTCTATTATGTATAACAACCGGGCGGGGCAAAAAGATAGCCGCACACAATTATTTTTTCAAAATTTCACGATCTCATTTTACACAAAGACGCGCTTCCCGTAGATCAGGGCTTTAGTTTCATTTTTCGTAGTATGTGTTTAGGTTATAGTGTGTTGTCTTTTTGGCATTGTACATTTTGAAGAAACCATCCTAAAATATACTTGAAAAGGGAAAATCATTTTTTTTCATGAAAAAGCAGGAGAACAGGAGGATATTTCAATGGAAAAAGTAATACTGAACAATGGAGTGGAAATGCCGTTGGAGGGATTTGGTGTGTTCCAGATTCCGGATGCTGCGCAGTGTGAACAGGTTGTGTATGATGCGATCAGGATTGGATACCGGTTGCTGGATACGGCGGCTGCCTATGGAAATGAAGTAGCGGTCGGGAAGGGCGTCGCGAGAGCGATCAAAGACGGCCTGGCTGCCAGAGAAGAACTGTTTATTACCACAAAGGTGTGGGTAAACGACATGGGGAATGAAGAGGATGCGTATCAGGCAGTAAAGACATCACTGGGAAAGCTGGATATGGACTATGTCGATTTGATTCTTCTGCACCAGCCAATGAAAGACTATTTTGCGGCATACAGAGGCATCACAAGAGCTTATAAAGAGGGACTGACCAGAACAATCGGTGTGGCAAATTTTTATCCGGCAATTCTTACGAACCTCTGTGAGACGGTTGAAGTAATGCCTGCTGTCAATCAGGTGGAACTGCATCCTTTCTTTGTGCAGGCAGGGGCATTGGAGAATATGAAGGCATACGGCGTGGTTCCGCAGGCGTGGGGACCGCTGGCGGAAGGAAAGCATGGTATTTTTACCGACCCGGAACTGACTGCGATCGGCAGCAAATATGGAAAAACAGCAGCGCAGATAGCACTTAGATGGAACGCACAGCGTGGAGTTTCCATTATTCCGAAATCCGTTCATGTGGATCGGATGGAGCAGAATATTGACATCTGGGATTTTGAATTGACGGAGGAAGAAATGCAGCAGATTGCCGCAAAGGATCTGGGGCACAGTGAGATTGTAAACCATGATGATCCGGCATTCGTAAAATTCGTATTAAACCTGCATTGAGAGGAGGATATGCAGGATGAAGCGTGTTTTTGCGGCAAATTTTTTGTTATGTATGCTTACTTTTTGCATAATTGCATATGGGCAGTCAGATAGTCCGCAGGATACGCCTGCTGATTCCAAACCGACCAGTCAGAGTTCGGGAACCACAGTCGATTCGGAACCGGATGATTCTGAGCTGCCGGAAGGCGAAGATAGCTTCGCAGGTGTGACCAGGGAAACCAGAGTGCAGGATGTGATCGATAACCCGGTGTTTGGGGAGTACGGCAGATTGATCTTCCCGGTCGACCGGACGATCAGCAGTGAGCTGACACTGGAGAATGTGGGGGATATTCTGACCTGGTATACTTACATAAATCCGGATAAGACCGTGGAAATCGTGAACCACCTGGGCGAAAACGCTGCGGCGGGAGATACGGTTTTCTACGATATTTATACGGAGGAAGAAAAGACAGAAGATCCGCAGAAAGAAAATACCGGTCTGTTTTTCTTCCGGGGAGAGCCGGATGGGAAAACAGCGATCTGTAATGCGGGCGGCGGCTTTGTCTATGTAGGTGCCATGCAGGACAGTTTTCCTCATGCACTGGAGCTTTCTAAGAAAGGCTACAATGCTTTTGCTCTGATTTACCGTCCCGGCGCACAGACCGCCTGTGAGGATCTGGCGCGGGCTATTGCCTTTCTCCATGAACACGCAGAGGAATTGCAGATAGATATGACGGATTACTCCCTTTGGGGTGGCTCCGCAGGGGCGCGGATGGCCGCATGGCTTGGCTCCTATGGAACAGAAAGCTTTGGGGAAGAAGCGTATCCCCGTCCGGCAGCGGTTATTATGCAGTATACGGGGCTGTCCGAAGTGACCGGGGATGAGCCGCCGACCTATAATTGTGTTGGTACAAGGGATGGAATCGCCTCTTATCGAATGATGGAGGAACGGATCCGTCAGATACAGGCGCAGGGGACAGATGCCCAGATTGAAGTATTTGATGGGCTTCCCCATGGTTTCGGTCTGGGCGAAGGCACAGTTGCCGAAGGCTGGCTTGACAATGCGGCAGCTTTTTGGGAGAGACAAATGGATTGAAAAAACAAGCTCCGATCATCAATGAGTTACAATACTTTCAAAGACGGAGCGCAGCTTTGCTGAACAATGGTGTGGAGATGCCCATTGCATCATGCGCGGCCTGGCAGATATGCCTTGTGAGATTTATGTACACAGCAATAAAATGTGATATGGGCTTCCGGATCAAGGATGGGAAGCACCATGCGGTTGGTTCGTTCTGCCCAGCGCTCGCTGTGTTTTAATGTCAGGTTTGAAGCAAAGGCAGGAAGTGCGGAAAGCTGAACGAGCGCCGAGAAGGCTTCATCCTGATCCTGGAGAATGAAATTTGTCTGCGGCATTTTCGAGATCACCCGTTCTTCCCAGATGCCGATTTCTTTGAACAGCAGCATAGTCTCCCCTGCCAGGTCATCCAGATAAATACCCTCTTTGCGGTTTGCAAGGGGATGGGCCGGAGGGACGGTAAGACAGAGGTCTTCGGTACAGAGCGGACGGCAAAGAACATCCGGGGCAGATACTTCCTGATCAGTAATGATGATCTGGTAGGTGCCTTTTTCTAATCCGGGGAGTAAACGTTCCCGGACTGCTGTTTCGGAGTTCAGAGCCATTCCATGAAAACGCTCTGTCAGTTCCGGGAGCAATTCCAATAAAGGACCGGGAGCGCAGGCTCCGATGGAAATGGTGCGCAGACTCCGCTCATAAGCCTGGATCGCACCTGTCATTGTATTTACATCGTCCAGAATCCGTCTGGCATACTGGACAGCAAGCTTTCCGGTCTTATTCAGGGTGATTTTATTTTTCTGCCGGTCGAACAGAGTGACGTTCCATTCGGCTTCTAATTTCTGGATGGAACGGGTAAGTGCCGGCTGAGAGATGTGAACAATTTCTGCGGCTTTTGACAGTGTGCCGGTATCGGCAATGGCGACCAGCTGGTAAAACTGATTTAATTCGGCCATAACAAGTCCTCCTTTTCAGTATGTGTCTGTATTATAATAGATTTTAAAGCAAATGGGAAGACTTTTAGGGCCGTTTATTGTACCTGATAAGGGAGGATTCGTATGGAATATATTACGTTGAATAACGGGGTAACGATGCCCCAGGAAGGGTATGGCGTGTTTCAGATCCCGCCGGAGGAATGTGAAAGATGTGTCAGTGATGCGCTTTCCGTTGGATACCGGCTGATCGATACGGCATCTTCTTATGGAAATGAGAAAGGTGTGGGAGATGCGGTCAGGAAATCCGGCATTCCCCGCGAAGAATTATTTATTACCACGAAGCTGTGGGTGCAGGATACCAGCTATGAGGGGGCAAAAAAGGCTGCTATGGATTCCATGAAGCGGCTGGGACTGGACTATCTGGATCTGTATTTGATCCATCAGCCTTTCGGGGATTACTATGGAGCATGGCGGGCCATGGAAGAAATGTATCAGGAGGGAATCATCCGCGCTATCGGAGTCTGTAATTTTGACGAGGCCCGTCTGGTAGATCTGTGTGCGAACCATGAAATACAGCCTGCAGTCAACCAGGTGGAAATGCATCCGTTTTATCAGCAGATTTCTGCCATTCAAACCATGAAGCGGTACAAGGTACAGCCGGAGGCATGGGGACCTCTTTCCGAGGGACAAAAGAATATCTTCCGGCACCGCCTTCTGAGTAAAATCGCTGCCAGATACCAAAAGAGTACGGCGCAGATCATTTTACGGTGGCATATTCAAAGAGGCGTCGTTATCATTCCCAAATCCACCCGAAAGGAGCGGATGGAGGAAAACTTAAATATCTGGGATTTTACTCTGGATAAAAAGGACATGGACGCGATTGCAGCGCTGGACATCGGACACAGTGAGATTATCAACCACTATTCATCCAGTACGGCAAGAGCCTTAAATGCTATGAGGATCCATGCATAAAACGAAAGGAATGAAAGAATCATGAAAAGAAAAATTGCATTTGTATTAGCTGCTGCACTGACGCTTGGGCTGACGGCCTGCGGAGCAGCGAATGACTCTGACAATACCGGCAATTCGTCTGCGCAGAGCGAATCCGGTCAGACTGCAGAAAGCAGTGTGCAGGACTCGCAGGATAGCGTGGAAAGCAGTGTGCAGGACTCGCAGGGTAGCGTGGAAAGCGGTTTGCAGGATAACGGAGATAACGCGACAGAGAGCGTTGACAACGCAGAGAACGCAGGAAAAGGAAAGGTTCTGATCGCTTATTTTGCAGTCGCTGAAAACAGCGATGTAGACGCCGTTTCCTCTGCCAGCGTCACGGAAGTAAACGGCGAAGCAAAGGGCCTGGTTCGGACGGTAGCGGAGGACATTCAGGCTGTCACAGGCGGCGACCTGTTCTCCATTGAAACTTCGGTAAACTACCCGGGCGACATCAATGATCTGATCGAGTATGCTTCTGTGGAGCAGGAAAACGATGAACGTCCGGAACTGACTTCACATATCGAAAATTTAGATGAGTATGACACGATTTTTGTGGGCTATCCGCTGTGGTGGTATGACCTTCCTCAGGTGATGTACAGCTTCTTTGACGAATATGACTTCTCCGGAAAGACGATTATTCCTTTCGATGTGCACAGAGGCAGCCGACTTTCCGGGACACCCGACACGATTCAGGAACTGGAACCGGATGCCACAGTGATTTCCGATGGATTTGCCGTTGTCCATGAAACAGCAGAAGCGTCTGTATCCGACGTGGCTGCCGATGTAGAGGAGTGGCTGCATGGATTTGGCTATTGATGAGGCAGCCTGTTATGCTGACGAACAGAGACCGGCATTACAGCACTGGCATGTTATCCCGGCAGGGGCTGTCAAAGGTTTCGATGGATCCGTGACGGATGCGAACCGCAATTCTTTTCCGGAAGGAACGGTTCTGGTGCGGATAATCCTGCCGGAAATGTGCGCCCCGGCTTTCTTTGCGTTCGGCCATGGCTGATACGATGGCCTGTGCAAGCGTCAGGAAATTCTCTGCCTGGAATATCAGCTCAGGGGCAACATCCGTATCTGCGGTCAGCAGCTCCCATGGGAAGTAGGATGATTGAAGCGCGCAGAGCCGGTGAAGGACTTCGTCGAGTTCGTTCTGGGTTCGTACAATATTACAGTGCGTCCACATCAGTTCCCTGACTTCTGCTATGACGGCGGAAGGGGAGCGGGAAGCGGCTGCAGAGGCAGCGGGAGTGTCGGCGGCGCGGCAGACAGAACGCATTTGCCGCTGGATTTCCTGCTCAGTTACGGACAGGATGTCCGTATTGCTGCAATAACGCGCGGCAGAATGGGCGGCCAGTGTGCCGAATACGAGGCAGCTTCCGGAGGCGTTTCCGCCAAGCCGGTCTGCACCGTGGATCCCGCCGGCGCATTCTCCGCAGGCAAAGAGACCGGCAATGGAGGTCTGACAGTCGTGATCCACCAGTATTCCGCCATTGGCCGCATGAAAAAACGGCGCAATAGTGATCGGATCTTTTACAATATCGATATGAAAGGTTTCCTTCAGCCATCGGATATAATCCTTTATATAACTCCTGCCGTCTTTTAAAATTTCATCATGGTAGCGAATCAGGACACCGTTGTCAGGAGACGACAGCGAGGCCTTTAATAAGGCAAAATCAAAATCCGCGGAGCCGTCTGAGGTAGTAAACGGACCGTGGGCGGCGCGAAGCCGCAGGCATTTTTTCATTTCATCGACAGAGGAAAACTGTTTCTGTAAGACATTGTTTCCCTGCGTGTCATAGAGCCCTTCACAGTAATCCAGACTTCCTTCACGAAATACGATCTTATATCCGGGCGAGATAAAGCCGGGAATGAATTGATTAAATTCCAGGTTGATCAGCGAAGCACCGACCTTTAAAGCCAGGGCATGACCGTTCCCCGAAACGTCAGGGCTGTTCAGATTGTGCTTGTACAGGGCGCCAAAACCGCCGGTGGCGAGAATGACAGCTTTTGCGGAAATAAATTCATAGTTCCGGGTATCTTTGTGGTAAAAGCAGGCGCCGCCGATTCTGGGGGCGGCGGAGGAAGCATCCAGGATAATATGGATCAGCTCTGTATGCTCCTGCAAATCTATATTTTTTTCCTGCCGGATCGTCTGATACATGGAATGCCGGATAGCTTTCCAGTCTTTCCAGTAATACAGGTCATGAGGGTGGCTGGCAAAGCAGGCAAGCTTGGGTTCCGGAAGCTTGTGAAAGGGGATACCCATGCGGTTCAGATATTGAATGCAGGAGGCGATATGCCTGATATAATACCGGTTTAAAAAAGCATCATTCATATGCGCGCTGCAATTGCGGATATCTTCCATAAAAACTTCTTCATCGGATTTATCTATGGTACATTGGCAGTGGAGCGTATCCATGTGGCTGTAAAAACTGGAGCCGGAACACAGCCGCGTGCTGGTACAAAGAAGAACGGAGGCTCCGGCATCGGCGGCACGAAAAGCGGCAGTAAGACCGGCAAGACCGCTGCCGATTACAAGAATGTCGTATGTTCTGGAACTGATCTGAAATGGAATTTGCTTCTGCATGAAAAATATCCTCCTGAGGACTTATTTTTTGTAGTATTCGCAATTGAAATGATACTGCATGGCGTCGTGGAAAGCATCGCGGTCCCGGGCCCTCAATGCTTCGTATATATGTACATGTTTATCAACGGTGACACGCAGATATTCATGGGTAGTTTTGACTTTATAATATTTATCATAAGCCCAGAAAAAGTCAATGATCGAAACCATCAGACGATTTTCTATGTGAGAAAAAATCGTGTGGTGGAAGGCGGCATCCGCCCGTGCAAATGCAGCTCCGATGGAAGGACCTACTTTAACTTTACTTTGGGCGGCGTATTCCTTCTGCATGATACCAACCTGTTCTGCGAGTATATCCAGGTCCTCGTCAGTAATGCTGTCAAAGGCGGCATCCATGAAGCCGATTTCGAGGATGCGGCGAAGCTCTTCCACATATTCCTCCATATGGGAATCATTATTGACAGAGAGGTTGGATATAAAAGAGGACATGATATAGTCCATATTGCATTCTCGTATAATAATCCCAACGCCCGGCTTGGACGTGACAATTCCTGTGATTTCCAATGATTTAATGGCCTCCCGGAGGACATTGCGGCTGACTCCGAGCTGATGGCACATTTCCATTTCCGTTGGAAGCTTATCACCGGGCTGCAGTTTATTCTGGAGGATATATTCCCTGATTTCATCATAGACTCTCAGATAAAGTTTTTTGGATTTTATATTGCGAAGTTCGGATGTATTTTCCATAGCGCCTCCTTTAGCCGATTATAAACGAATGATACTTTGTATTACAAAAATCATATGGATAGCATAACCGAAAATAGATCTCAAGTCAATGGATTGTGCAAAATACTATAAAATAAATCAAACTCCATAGAAAAATATACAAAATAACAAAAAACCTGTTGACAAGTATGGGAAAGAGTAGTATTGTTTAATTACAATTTTTAAAAGTAGTTTGTAGTACAAAGTAAAGGAGGAGAACGCATGAAACTTAAAAAATTGGTGAGCATGTTGTGTGTTTCCGCAATGGCACTGTCTCTGTTTGCGGGTACGGGTATTACCGCAGCGGCGGAGGAGGCGGCAGAGGTAAGCTGCCAGGAGCTTGGCACTCCGCTCGCTGACCTGCGTGTCAGACAGGCTCTGGCCTATGCCATCGATATGGACGCGATCGTAGACAGTCTTTTCGACGGCATGGCAGAAAAGGCGATCAGCTTTACTTCACCGGGAGAATGGCTGAATACAGAGATTCCGGTTTATTCCTATGATCCGGACAAGGCAAGGGAGCTGCTGGCGGAGGCGGACTGGCCATCGGATTATACACTGGATGTAGTTTACTATTATGATGACCAGCAGACTGTGGATCTGATGACGATTATAGGCCAGTATTGGAGCGATGTCGGAGTGAAGGCGCAGTTCAGAAAACTGGAGGGTGATCTGGCAGCGCAGCTCTGGGTTCCGCCGACAGATATGGAGAACGGGCCGTCTGCGGTCAAGTGGGATCTGGCTTATGCGGCGGTAGCGGCTCTGACTGAGAGTGAATTTTATAATCGTTTTGCATCCACTGCATCGAACAATTCTACAGTTCCGCGGCAGGACGGGCTGGATGAACTGATTCAGGCATCGAATGCTACGATGGATACGGAAGAGCAGATCGCGGCTTTCAAGGATATCCAGGCGTTTATAGCCGAAAATGAGCTGGCGATGCCGCTGTACCATCAGGTTTGCTTTATTTATACGAGCGACGCACTGGATGTGGCAGGCAGTGAATTCGGAAATGATCAGTTCTCCTATGAGAAAAATATTCTTGACTGGACCATTGACAGAGAGGATGGCACGCTTTACACAAATGGCGGTCCGCAGGAATTTTTCTGGTATCCGATGGTTAACCCAGGCTACATGATCAGCACGGAGCTGATATTTGACAGACTGATCAATGCCGACAGTTCCCTGAATCCGACAGACGGCATGCTGGCGGAAAGCTACACGGTGAGCGAGGATTCCAAGTCAATCGAGTTCGTGTTAAGGGACGGTGTGACCTGGCATGACGGCGAGCCGTTTACTGCGGAGGACGTGAAGTTTACGCTGGAGCTGATGCTGAAGACGCCGGGAACCAATGCGGTTGCCACAGGTGTTTTGCAGGCGATTACCGGAGCGCAGGAATACCTCGACGGTGCGGACGAGGTGACAGGCATTGTGATCGACGGCAACACCGTGACGGTTCATTTCGATACGGTAGCGGCGGATGCGCTTCAGGTCTTCGCTCAGTGGCCGATTCTGCCGAAACATTGTCTGGAAAACGCAAGTCCGGAGACTCTGCAGCAGGATCAGTTCTGGCAGAAGCCGATCGGTACTGGCCCGTATATGGTAGACGAAGTGGTTCTGAACAATTACGCGACTTTGAAGAGATATGACGGATACTGGAAGGAAGGAACCGGAAATATTGAGACAATTTATATGTTTGCAAGTGGTGAGAATGACGGCAATCTGGTGAAGAATGCAAGCGCAGGAAGAATTGACTATGCATGGAGCAAGTCCACAGATGACGCCAAGGCGATCGGGGAACTTGATAATATGACAGTAAATAATGCGAATATCAGGTACACAAGATGTTTCTATATTAATCAGTTCCCGCATGGGGCAAATATCAAATAGATTTTTTAATTGGCGAGGCACTGTGAAATGGATTGCATTTGACAGCGGCCTCGCTTCATTTTTGTAATAATTCGGGAGGAGACATATGTCGACGTATATTATAAGAAAGGTACTTTCACTGATCCCTATGATGCTGGTAATCAGTTTTCTGATTTATCTGGGAATTGAACTGATGCCGGGTGATGCGGTGGACTTTTTGATCCCGCCGGATGCATTATCGACCATGTCGCCGGAAGCACTGGATGCAATGCGTGACGCCCTTGGGCTGAATGATCCGTTTCTGATCCGGTATCTGAAATGGCTGGTGGGGCTTCTGCATGGGGATTTCGGTTACTCGATTCAGAGCGGCGTTCCGGTGGCGACGCTTATGAAAAATCATCTTCCGGCAACGATTGAGCTGACTGTTACCGCGCTGATTTTTTCTTCTATTTTCGGTATATTGTTCGGAGTAATCAGTGCACTGAAAAAGGGAAGCATCCTGGATCAGGTTCTGAGCGTCATAGGTATGATCGGTGTGGCGATTCCGCAGTTTTTGCTGGGGCTGATCTGTATTAATACATTTGCGCTCCACCTCGACATTCTTCCGGTGGGAGGACGTATGGCGAGCGCAGACCAGAATTTTTTTGAAAGACTGCCGTATCTGATCATGCCATCGCTTGTCCTCGGTTTTTCTCTGACCGCCGGAGTGATGCGGTATGCGAGAGGAAGCATGCTGGATTCTATGGGAAAGGATTATATGAAAACCGCTAGGGCAAAAGGCATTCCGGAGTGGAGAGTGAATCTGCTGCACGGACTTCGGGCTGCGATTACACCGGTCGTTGTTTTGATCGGCTTCCGTCTGCCGATGCTCATCGGCGGGGCGGTTGTGATCGAAGAAGTGTTCCAGTGGCCGGGAATCGGCGGACTGTTTGTCGATGCGGTCAGAGCGCAGAATACGCCGCTTGTGATGATGATCGGATTTTTCAGTGTACTGCTGGTTCTGATATCCAGTATCATAGTAGATATTCTTACAGCGCTTTTAGATCCGCGTATCAAATTAAGCTAGGGAGGAAGCCGGATGAATTCATTAGACCGCAAAATGGATAGGATTCTTGCACAGGAAAATTCTGGCAGAATCAAAAAAGGAATAAAAAACAGGGCGCTGCGGAAGATGTTCGCGAATAAGCTTTCCGTTGTGGGAATTGTTATATTTGTCGTGATTCTGTTTATGTGCTGCGCCGCACCGCTGTTTACATCCTACAGCTCTACAAAAGTAGATTTAAAAAACATGCTGCAGCCGCCGTCGGCGGAGCATATTCTGGGTACGGATAAAATCGGCCGTGACATCTGGGCCAGAATTCTGTACGGCGGGCGTGTCTCTATCGGTGTAGGACTGGGGAGTGCGCTGATCGCTACCATACTGGGGGTATCCCTGGGGACAATTGCAGGGTATAAGGGCGGACTTTTCGACGGCATAGTCATGAAAATATCGGAAATATTAATGGCGTTTCCGCAGATGATTCTGGTTTTGATCCTGGTGACGATTACCGGACAGAGCCTCTGGAACCTGATCTTCATTTTTTCAATTACAGGCTGGCCCTCCATGTACCGAATGGCGCGATCCCAGATGCTTTCTCTGCGGGAACAGGAGTATGTTCAGGCCTTAAAAGCATTTGGAATAGGCAGCATGCGTATTGCATTTGTACATATGCTTCCCAATGCGATCGGTCCTATTTTTGTAAATATTACGCTTTCTACGGCAATGTTTATCCTGCAGGAAGCGTCCTTAAGCTTCCTGGGACTTGGCGTGCCTCTTGAGGTGGCTACCTGGGGGAATATTCTGAATGCTGCACAGGATTTGACAATTTTAAAGGGGGCATGGTGGATATGGCTCCCGACCGGTATTGTTGTGACACTGTTTGTAATCAGCATCAACTTTATTGGTGACGGGTTAAGGGATGCGACGGATCCGTCTCAGATCGGATAAGGAGTGGCAGTATGGAGCGAAATCAGGATGTAGTTGTGAAGGTGGATGATCTTCACGTGAATTTTTATAATAATAACCGCTGCAACAGGGTGCTGCGCGGCGTTTCCTTTGAACTGAAAAAGAGAAAAATCATGTGTATTGTGGGGGAGAGCGGATGCGGCAAATCCGTGACAGCGAATTCCATTATGGGGCTGCTGCCGGAGCTCTCCAGGATCGAACAGGGAAGTATTGACTTCTATTATGATGGGAGAGATATACGAATCGATCAGTTGAAGCGCAGGGGAAAAGAAATGAGAAAGATCCGGGGAGCAGGCATGGCAATGATATTTCAGGATCCGATGACTGCATTAAATCCCGTATTCAGCGTGGGTTATCAGCTTAATGAGGCGCTGCTTTACCATGAAGGCGCATCCTCAAAAAAAGATGCGACGAAGAAATCCATTCAATTGCTGAAGGAGATGGGAATTCCGCTGCCGGAGCAGAGAATGAAGGAGTATCCCCATCAGTTTTCAGGAGGAATGTGTCAGCGGGCGATGATCGCGATGGCGATGAGCTGCCGTCCCAAGGTGCTGATTGCGGATGAACCTACAACAGCGCTGGACGTCACGATTCAGGCACAGATATTTGAGCTGATGCTTGATCTGAAAGAACATAATGACACGGCAATTCTGCTGATTACGCATGATATGGGCGTTGTTGCGGAGCTTGCCGACGATGTGGCAGTGATGTATATGGGAAATATCGTGGAAAGCGGGGACGCCAGAGCTGTTTTGACGCAGCCGGCGCATCCTTATACGAAAGCGCTTCTGGATTCGATTCCCGTACTGGGAAGAGGGAAGAACCAGCAGCTTGAGCCGATTAAGGGCTCAACACCGGATCCGTATGACCGGCCGAAGGGCTGCCAGTTTGCACCGAGGTGCTCTTATGCGACGGAGGAATGCAATGAATCGATGCCTCCGGAGACACTGGTGGGAGAAGGACATATGTGCAGATGCCGCCACAATCTGCTGCAGAAGGAGGGAAAGATAAATGGCTGATACCCTGATTAAGATCAGAAATCTGAAAACATGGTATCCCGTAAAGAAAGGGGTATTTAAGAGAACGGCGGGATATGTGAAAGCCGTGGATGATGTTAATCTGGATGTTTACAGAGGGGAAATTCTTGGCGTAGTGGGAGAGAGCGGATGCGGAAAGACGACGCTGGGGAAAAGTATCCTTCAGTTGATCCGTCCCTACGGCGGCGAGGTGTTTTATTCATTTCCCGACGGAGAAAAGGATCTGATGTCCATGAAGAAGCGGGATCTCGACCAGGCCAGAAGCCGCATGCAGATTGTATTCCAGGATCCGTATTCTTCGCTGAATCCTTCGTTTACGATTTTCGGTTCCATGCAGGAGCCTCTGATCCGGTTCGGCATGAAAAAGAAAGAAGACCGGCGCAGAAAGATTGCGGAATTGCTGAAGACGGTCAATCTGCCCGAAGAGTATATGGAACGTTATCCGAATGAATTTTCAGGAGGACAGCGGCAGCGGATCGGTATTGCCAGGGCGCTGTCTGTGTCGCCGGAATTTATCGTCTGCGATGAAGCGGTATCGGCGCTTGACGTATCCATACAGGCGCAGGTATTGCAGTTGTTAAAAAGACTGAAGGATGAATTTAATTTAACTTATATGTTTATCACCCATGATTTGTCAGTGGTAGAATATATCAGTGACCGGATTGTCGTTATGTATCTGGGGCATATTGTTGAGATCGCGGATACGGAAGAGCTGTTTGCAAATACGCTTCATCCCTATACGCAGGCGCTGATCAGTGCAATCCCGATTGCGGATATTAACCAGAGAAGGAAAAGAATTCCGCTTCAGGGGGATGTGCCAAGTCCGGTCGATCCGCCATCCGGCTGTCCGTTCCATCCGAGATGTCCAAAATGTATGGATATCTGTAAGACGGAGGTTCCGGAGCAGACTGTAATTATGAAAAATGAAAAGCCCCATATGGTTTGCTGCCATCTTGTAAAGAAGAACGGGTGATTGGATAAAGGAAGGAAGATTTACGTATGAGAAAATATGATATTACAGAAATTAAGGGGGTTATCCCGGCAAATCTGACTTTTTTTGATGAACAGGAGAATGTGGACGATAAACGCACAAAGGCCATGATTGATTTTATGATGGAGAACGGGGCGGACGGATTTTACCTGACCGGAAGTACCGGCGCCTGCTTTACCATGACAATGAAAGAGCGGATGCATGTGGTGGAAACTGTTATAAATCATGTAAATGGCAGAAAGCCCGTGATCGTTCACGTAGGGGACATCGGGACGAAAAAGACCATAGAGCTGGCAAAACAGGCCGGGAAGGCCGGGGCGGACGCGATATCCTCTGTACCGCCGTTTTACTGGAAATTTTCGAAGAACGATATTTATGGGTACTACAGGGACGTGTCAGAAGCTGTGGATATTCCAATGGTGGTATATAATATCGTTCTGGCGGGAATTATGGACAGTGATCTTCTTACGCGCATTGCTTCGCTGGAGAATGTGAGGGGGCTGAAGTATACAGCCAGATCCCACGATGAACTGGGTATTTTAAAAGAAAGACTGGGAAAAGATTTTATGATATATTCCGGCTGTGACGAGATGGCGTTTTCCGGATTTTGTTTTGGGGCGGACGGGATTATCGGCTCTTTCTATAATGTGATCCCGGATCTTTATAAAAAAATTTATGAAGCGTATGAGCGATCGGATATACAGGAGGGAATCCGCCTGCAGAAAATCGCAGACGAATTTATTTTTGCCGCATTGAAATATGACTTCCCGTCAGTGCTGCATAATCTGATGAAGTGGAGGGGGCTGGATGCCGGATATATCCGCCGTCCCTTCTATAATTATACAGAGGAGGAGCTGACGCCGCTGAAGAACGATATCCGGGAGATACGGGCCAGGCTGGATGCGAAGGAACTGGATGTGTTTCATATTTAAAATCCCAGGAGAGCTGTTGCAGTGCGGCAGCTCTTTTTATCAAAAGCCAGGAGCCGGGACTATGAAAATCCCGGCTCCTGGTGTAAAATTAAATGTTCAAAAAAGACCCTGGCTGAAGTAACAGCTATAGGATATCAGCAGATTACAGCGGAAAAAGCAAAGTAGTATTTTAATCTGGCCTGGATTGTGGTATATTAGGAGAAATTAATTTGAGTTTGGAGGGGTGCAATATGGTATTAAGTACAGAACGGCTGATTTTGCGGCCATGGAAGGAAACGGATGCAGAGAGTTTATATGAATATGCAAAAAATCCGGAAGTTGGACCGATTGCAGGGTGGCCGCCGCATAAAAATATTGAGGAAAGCCGTAACGTTATCCAGAATGTTTTTAATGGAAAAGAGTGTTATGCGGTCTGCCTGAAGTCAGACAACCGGGCGGTCGGCGCTATTGAGCTGAAGCTGAATGGCAATACGGATATGACGGATAAAGATGATGAATGTGAACTTGGCTACTGGATAGGCCAGGAGTTCTGGGGACAGGGGCTGATTCCGGAAGCTGCAAGGGAGTTGTTGCGGCATGGGTTTGAGGATCTTGGCATGAATATCATATGGTGCGGATATTATGAAGGAAATGCGAAATCAAAAAGAGTGCAGGAGAAGCTGGGATTTATTTATCATCATACATGCAATGATGTGGCTGTGCCGCTCATGGGGGAGACAAGAATCGGACATACAAACTATATGACGAGAGAACAATGGGAAAAAAATAGATAGATACAAACATGGCCATGTCATTGTTTTTGCAAATTCCCGGAAACCTGTTTTTGTTCCTGCCCGCACAGTGTTTGGCGCCAGGAATATCGTGATAGCTGTGAGGGAATAGCCTGCATTCCCTTAGTCCTGTTATAGTGGCTGAACAGAAACCAAAAGCAGCTTAAATTTTTAAATTTCAGAAGAAAGTTCAAAAAATTTTCATGATGGACTGTGTTGCTATTTCAGCGTAAATCGCATATAATAAAGGTGCATAAAGAAATGCACATGCCTGTGAAGAAAGAACCATTTACAGTAAGGGGTGTTTGTATGGCTACATCAAGCATTTTTGCAAATTTCAACATAACCGATAAGAAAACCGCAGAAGCCTTTGTTGCCGCCCTGGATGCTTCGGCACATGACCCGAAACGGAAGCCTGTTGCACCGGTGGATCCTCCTTTGACTGACCATGCCGCAATCAGGGCATTCTTGGCTAAGAGGAAACAAGACAAGTGAGTAGATATACGGTAATTAATATATTGGATATGCTTGAATCAGTCGGAGAGGATGAATTGAGCAGCATTCTCTCCGACTTTTCCTGTCCGAAAAATCCGGAAATTGAACGCTTCATACATAACAATGCGATTGAGTTTGCGAAACGGAAGATGTCGATCACACATCTGGTATTTGACAGGAACGCACAGCTGGTAGCATATTTTACGCTAACCCATAAGCCATCCAGTGTGGACGGGCAGATACTGAGCAAAACCAGCCGGAGAAAACTGGAGATGCACGCAAGGATGGACGATTCACTGAAAGCATACAGTGTTTCAGCATACCTGATCGCACAGTTTGGAAAAAACTATGGAGTGGACGGCGGGCATACGATCAGCGGGAATGAGCTGATGGATATGGTATTTGATATATTGGAACGTGTCCAGCGGGAAATTGGCGGTGGGCTAGTGTTTCTGGAATGCGAGGATAATCCGGTGCTTTTGAAATTTTACCAGAACGACCATAACCGTTTCCGGCAGTTTGGGGAACGGTATTCTGAAGGAGAACAGGTGAAATATTTGAAGCTGCTCCGGTTCTTTTAACCGGGGTGTTTTTAGAAAATTGAATATAGTAAATTGACCCAGATGCGGAATATGTCCAGAAAAAAAGGATGTATCCCGCATTTTTTGTTGAAGTGTAATTATGATGAGGGTACAGCTTTTGAAGCTGTTCTTGTTTATGTAGAGAAATAGTATTGGCATATAGTGGGGTTGATTTCACGAAGTATCGGGCTTGAAAAGTAAGCGACGAATAACTGTTCAGCTAAAAAACACCTCTTATTTGGCGTGGACGGAGTAAAGACGGGGTGTTATTCATCGGTTACTGATTGCATGCTTGCGGAAAAAGAGTTAAAATGCTTTTTAGAGGCTTTTTGGGAAGAATGGCCGGACGCGGTTAAAGACGGTCCGGAGGACGAAAAAAATCAGGAGCTTGAGGAGTACCGGCTGTCGTCTGGCGGACTGATTATACAGCCGATTCACAAAAATAAAGTGAGCAGGAGTACCTGGATCGCTCTTGCGCTGCTGATGCTCACGGTGCCGCTGATACTATATTTGTCTGTACAGATATTTCGTGGGAGAAAATATCTTGTGTTTAGTTTGCTGATCGTGTTTGTAGCAATGATCTCCTTTTTTGGTACCCAGTTTTAAACCCATTGCGGCGATTGTGATCCTGGCCGGTGTATCTCTGGGAGGAGAAGCGGGCTTTTTAGTAGGAGCAATCATCATGCTGGTTTCGAATATGTTCATGGGGCAAGACCCTTGGACGCCCTGGCAGATGTTTTCCTATGGAATGCTGGCCGGACCGGGTGGCGGATTTTTTTCGGGAATTCATGTATGGACAGATGTGGAGGTTGTTATGGAAAATGTATTCGACCCGCAGTGGGAGCCTCTGGTGGAGGTGTTCTGTCAGGTAAACGCTCCGAATTTTCATCTGTGCCCAGATATCGGACACGCTTCCCGTACAGGAAAACGCTGGTGGTTCTGCCCAGAGGAAAAGACCGGACATGGGCCATCGAATGCTCTTTGCGGGAGGACGTTTTTCGGTCTATGGATAAAATTGTTACATAAAAGGGGAATATACATGTCTATTTTTTCGGAGCAGTTAAAAGAATTTATCAGTCAGAAACAGATGACGGTTTATAGTCTGGCGCAAAAGTGCGACATGGATCGTTCGAATGTGTATAAGATGGTTCAGGGGAGACGTAAGCCTTCAGGCCAGGGGCAGATGGAACATATGGCCGAGGCGCTTGCCCTGACTCCCTATGAAAGGGGAAAGTTACTGGAGGCATATCATATTACCAGTCTTGGAGAAGATCTTTATTACGAGAGAAAGGCAATCATAAGATTTATTGAAAGCCTCAGGCAGGACGAAAGCGGAGAAACCATAGTCCCCCAAATAAAGAGAGGCTCTTTCCCCGCTGGAGAGGATCGGGCTCTTCAGGGAGAAAATAACGTAAACAGCTGCCTTTTATGTATGGTAGAACGGGAGATGGAAAAAGAAAAACCGGAAATTCGGATGATCTGCCAGCCGGAATATGATTTTTTGTATAAACTTTTGAGCATTTACGGCAGAGGGAAAAAATCAGCTGAAATTTCGCACATTATGTGCATGGAGCTTCCTGTATAATTCAAATATAGGGAATTCCAAGAAAGGTGGTTGATAA
>OGWU01000158.1_pt1 | contig 42970 bp, 55 predicted proteins | sample 1576071 | NCBI WGS metagenome assembly OGWU01 (sample SAMEA3541582, study PRJEB24748) | human gut metagenome | biome: human gut; feature: human-associated habitat; material: faeces | place: China | collected 2012
GAAACAGGCGTCCATCGCCGGCATTCTCAGCGTCAACGGGATCAATGTGGATGATCTCATTGAGGACGGTCTGAATCGTGGTCGCGTCTTGGACGCTGCCGAGGACAGTATCAGGGCGGAAAACGACGCACTGATCGCTGAAACCGAGGCGGATATCGAACACCTGAAGTCCCTGATCGAGCAAGCGGAAGCCAGAATTGAGGACTCCAAACAGAAGACCTCTGATTCCAGCGCCGCCATCCAGAAGGAAAAAGAAGCTATCAGTCAACTCTTGGAGTTTGCGAACGGCGTTGCCGGTAAGGAAGGAGCACAGTAATGGGCATTGTGATTGGAGCGGTAGCGGTTGTATTTGTGCTCGCCCTGATCATCTTCCCCGGCGTCCGGGGTAAGCTGAAAGTCCTCGTTGGAGGGTTCCTCAACATCTTCGTGGAGGATATCGCCAAGACACCCGAGGGTGCCAAGGCTGTTTTTCAGCAAGCCATTGAGGAAGTGCAAGAGCGCTACAACAAGGCCGGCGATACCCTGAATCGGTTTGTGGGCGAGCAATCCTCCGTCCAGAAGAACCTCAACAAGCTGTATGGAGAATTGAAGGACGTTGAATCAAAGTGTGAGTCTCTGGTCAGATCTGGCAATATGGCCGATGCTGCCATCTTTTCAACCAGGCGTGAGGAAATCCTGTTTGAAATCTCCCAAAAAGAGGGATACCTGCGAGAGCTTGAACCCATGGTAAAAGAGGCTCAGACCGTTTATGAAGCGTACGACAAGAAGCTCCGCGAGCTGAAAAAGCAGAGCCGTATGACTGTCGAAGAAATGAAACTCCGTGGCAACATGAAGGATCTCTTGGGCGATCTGGACGAGCTGCGCCGGGACTCCGCCACTGATAAGCTCTTGGGTAGCGTCCGGGACGGAGCGGAGGATCTTTGCAAAGAGGTTGATGGTGCGATTGTCGTTCACGCAAGCCGTACCACCACCAAAATGTCAATGGCTGAGAAAAATGCGGCGAAAGCTCAGTCGGATGCTTACCTGCAGTCTCTCGCCACAAAGTATAGCGGGAAGCCGGCTATTCAGGCTCCACGGTCTGGCGTCACCTTTGACGCTTCTAAATCCAAAGTGAAAGAGGAAAGGAAGTAACCTACCATGAAGAGAATGAAACTTACTACCGCTGGCCGTGTGGTGATCTTCGTCATCGTGCTGGCGCTCCTCGCCGGTATCGGCGGCTTCGGCTACAACTACTACAAGAACAACATCGCGGACGACAAGCCCATCAGTTCGGGCACCCAGTCTGGCAGCACGTCCCAGAAGCCCACGACAAAGCCCTCCGCTGGCAAGACGGATACCTCTGATCCCGTGATTAACCTGTCTCTGGATGAGTGGGTAGGCTGGAAGCCTATTATCGACGCTAACCAGGGCTTGACCACGCAGCCTGGTTCAATTTTCGACCAGCTGGGTATTAAGGTCAACATCAATATCATCAATGACGCAACTGCCAGCAGCAACGCTCTGATTACCGGAGAGCTGAATGCTGCGGGTTATACCACCAACCGTACCGCGTTCCTGTCTGGTAAGTTCCAGGAGGCCGGATTGGATGTGGTAATGCCGGTATTCACTAACTACTCCGCTGGCGGTGACGGCATTATTGCTAAGTCCGGTATCAATACCGTAAATGATCTGCTTGGTAAGAAGATTGGCGTTCCCAGATTCAGCGAAGCCCAGACGCTTGTGGCATGGTTTGTTAATAAGAGCGACCTGTCCGATGCTGACAAGCAGTCTATCATTGATAACATGATTCTGTTTGACGATGCGTCTGAGACGGGTGAGGCATTCTTCGCTGGCCAGCTGGACGTGGCAGCAACTTGGCAGCCCTATCTGTCCTATGCAACCGAAAACAGCGATGCGCACATCATGTTCTCTACCACAGCCTCTAAGAGCCTGATTATGGACGGTATCGTATTCCGTTCCGACTTTGCCCAGGCGCACCCCGATGTTGTGACCGCCTTTATTGATGGTATCTTCCAGGCCAACGCAATGTATACCACTGAGTTTGACTACATCCGCTCTGTCATGCCTATGTTCGCCGGTGTTTCCGACGAGGAAATTAAGGCTCAGTGCGGCGATGCCGAAATGATGGGCTACGCCGAGAATAAGGAAGTGCTGGACTCTACTGCTCCTTCTGTCTACTTCGATATGTGTGATATCTGGGAGTCTTTGGGCGAGACGGTCAATCGCAAGGCGGCTATGACACTCTTTGATAACCAGTATCTGCTCCCTCTGGCAAGCAAGTATTCTTCTACCTCTACCTCTACCAGCAAGCCCGTTGAGCTGACCGAGGAGCAGAAGCAGGAAATCGTCAATTATGAGGCGCTGCTGACCAAATCCATGACCGTTGAGTTTGTGGCTGATACCGCTCAGTTCAAGAACCCCGAAGAGGCGTACGCCATCATGGATGAGTTCGTCTCTATCGCCAATACTCTGGATGGTGCGATTATCCAGGTGGAGGGCAATATCAATGCCCGCAACTACTCCGACTCTGGACAGGCGCTGTCTGCTGAACGTGCAAAGGCTGTCGCCAAGTATTTCATCGCTTGCGGTATTGATCCGAACCGTCTGATTACGGTCGGCAATGGCAACACGAAGATGGTTGCAGATCCCGGTTCTGCCGATGCCTACCTGAACCGTAGAACCGACGTGTTCTTCAAGATCATCGAAGAGTAATCCTGCGCCTTACGAGGAGGGGCGTTGTCCCCTCCTCGGGGCACCAACATAATAAAGGAGTGGTCAATATGGATGTAGTGAATGTAGAAAGCGCAAATTTGGACGATCTGAAAAAACGGTTCGTTGAAATTTGCGCTACTATCAATCGTCCGGGTATGGAAGACCTGATGGCGTGGTTGGAACGTTCTGACTTCTATACTGCGCCGGCAAGCACGCGCTTCCACGGCAACTATACTGGCGGGCTGCTGGAGCATAGCCTCAATGTGTATGACAAGCTCTCTGGGTTTGTGGCTCGCTATCCTGAACTGGAGATCTCACCGGAGACGGTGGCGGTCACTGCGTTGTTCCATGATCTGACGAAGGTGAACTACTACACCGTCAGCTCTCGGAACGTCAAGGATGATGTTACGGGTGCATGGCATAAGGAGCCGTTCTACAAAACGGAAGATCGTCTCCCGCTTGGTCATGGCGAGAAATCTGTCATCATCCTGCAGAGCTTCATCAAGCTCACACGTGACGAAATTTTTGCAATCCGCTGGCATATGGGCAGCTTTGATTGTGCAGTCAAAGGCGGGGATTACGGTATGGGCAATGCTTTTGAGATTTGCCCGCTGGCAGTCATGACGCATTTGGCTGATATGGAAGCTACCTATCTTGTTGAGGGTTTAGCAACAAAGTAAATCAACGGAGGCCAACATGGAAAAAAGCGTTTTTCAAATTCTGAACGAGTACGATATCACGGAACACCTCAAGAAGAAGGATAAGATCATCTACCTGCCTTGGTCTAAGGCATGGATGATCGTGAAATCTCTCTTCCCCAGCGCCAAGTTTACCATCAACAAGGCCGCTGACGGCTGCATCTACCATACGGACGGAAAGACCGCCTGGGTGGAGGTATCTATCACCATCAATGACCAGACTGAAACGGAGTCTCTGGCTGTTATGGACTTCCGTAATAAGTCTATCCCCATCGACACGATCACCTCTGCCGATGCAGAGAAGTCTATCAAGCGCTGCTTGGTCAAGTGTGCCGCTCTGCACGGCCTGGGTCTGTCTCTTTGGACGGGTGAGGAGCTGTCCAGCGCCGCCCGCAAGAAGAAGGAAGACGACCTGGACGATGTGAAACAGGAGATCCTGAGCGTTGTTGCCGGGAAGCTGGAAGCCGGCGTGTCCAAAGACACCATCTACAAGGCTATCGAAAGTGTTGCCGGTGTGAAGAACCCCAACGCTATCAAGGATATCGCAACGGCTCAGAAAGTCGTCGAGCAGATCAAGAAACTGGAGGTAAAGCACAATGCTTAATAAGGTAATCATCATGGGTCGTCTTACCCGCGATCCTGAGATCAAGAAGGTAAACAATGACATCTCCGTGTGCAGCTTTTCTATCGCCTGCGACCGCGACATCGTGAACAAGCAGAACAATGAGCGCGAGACGGACTTCTTCGATGTGACTGCGTGGCGCTCCACGGCGGATTTCGTCGGCAAGTATTTCAGCAAGGGGCGCATGATCGTCGTTGTCGGTCGGATGCAGAAGCGCAACTACACCGATAAGGACGGCAATAAGCGTTCTGCCGTAGACATCATTGCCGAGAACGTCTATTTCGGTGATTCCAAGAAGGACGGCGAGACTTCTGACAACGCCTCTGCCCCCACCACCGGATATGCTACCGCTCCTTCTCAGAACAGCGACTTCGCAGATATCGGTGAGGAAGATGGAGAGCTGCCCTTCTGATGGATAATTCTTTTCTCCTGGACGCTATGGACTGGTCATACTCCCGCGTTAGCAGTTTTGATCAGTGCCCGCGTATGTTTGACCTTACTTACCTCCAGTGCATGGATCGCGTGGGTAACGCTTTTGCTCAATGGGGTTCACTGGCGCACTCGCTTTTAGAGCGATATTTTCGTCAGCAGGTCGAGCTGTGGGATTTATCCGGCCTCTATGAGAAGGAATACGCAAGAGCAGTTACAGAACGGTTCCCATTTCCCCGGCTGGAAGACAGCTACTATGAGCGCGGTATGGAATACTTCGATAATTTCAGTGGACAACTGGGAGACGAAGAAGAAGTGCTTGCGGTCGAAGATCGGTATAGCTCCACACTGGGCGGCAGACCAGTGGTAGGTGTCATAGACCTGGTGCCTCGTAATAGGTCTGGGCTGATCGTTTGCGATCACAAAAGCCGGGGCAAATGGAAATCCAGAGAGGAACGCCGCAAATATCTCCGCCAACTGAACTTGTATGCAGTACGGGGCAAAGAGGTCTACGGTGAGTGGCCGCGTGAACTTTGGTTCAACAAGTTCCGTGAAGGTATCTTGGACAGAGAGCCATTCAACATCGTAACTGCTCAGGAGGACATAGACTGGTTCCTGCGTTCCATCGACGACATCTATAAGGCAAGGAGTTTTCCTGCCAAACCTGACCGTTTCTTTTGTGACTACCTGTGTTCTGTGCGCGAGCATTGCGAGCATTCCAGCCAATATGTCACGGAGGAATATGAGTGATGGAAAAGATCAAGGTAATTTTCCTCGACGTTGACGGTGTGCTCAACAGTGATCGTACAGCCCGTAGAACCAAAGGCGGCTATACGTTTGTTGGCAACAGGCAAATGAAGAACCTGAAGCACATCATTAACATGACAGGAGCTAAGGTCGTTCTTTCCAGTGATTGGAGGTACGACCGAGACGACCCGAGATACAACGGAGACTATCTGGAGCTGGAAGCAGAGCTGTTGAAATACGGGGTTCATCTTTATGGCTTTACGCCGGAGCTGCCATCCTGTCACAGAGGTATGGAAATTAACTGCTGGTTAAAAGAACATAGCGAGGTCGGAGACTTCGTAATTCTGGACGACCGGACAGATATCGAGCCGAACAAAGATCACTGGGTTCAGACGGTAATGCGTCGGGGACTCGGTGTTGAGGAGGCCGAGAGCGCTATCCACATCTTGAACGGCAAATGAAAGACGGATTTTATTCGGATAAGACCCGTCCACATGAAGTGGGCGGGCTTACCGAAGAACTGAGGTGATTTTACCCGTGCAGATTGATAGAGAAACAATTTTGCAGGCCAAAGAAAAGCTCGGAGACCGTAACGCTCAAATCATCGTCGAAGAGCTGGGGATTACCGATTTCGATGAGAAAAACATGAAGTGTTGCTGCCCCTTCCATCAGGAGGATCACGCTTCCTTCATTTACAACAAGAAAGCATTCAACTTTCGTTGTTTCGGTAGTTGTGGCCGTAGCTACGACATTCTGGACGTTTTCATGTATAAAGGCGCAACTTATGCCGAAGCCTGCAGGAAACTTTTCGAGCTTGCTGAAATGCCCTATTCTTTCGGAGAGTTGGGTGTGAAAACCAAACGGCATTATAGGTATCCCCATGAGGTTCCCTGCACTGATAAGTCCAAAGTGTACGCATATTTCGAGCAACGTAAGATCAGTCGTGAGACGCTGGATGCTCTCGATGTGCGGCAGGACTCCGAGGGAAACGCAGTATTCAACTACTACGACACAAACGACGTGTTGACGATGGTGAAATACAAACCGTCGCATAAAGTCCAGCATGGTCAAGCAAAATGCTGGTGCCAGCAAAACTCTGATACGGCTCCATTGCTGTTCAACATGAACCGTATCAACGTTAATTCTCCCCTTCTGATTTGTGAGGGCGAGCCGGATTGCCTTAGTGCGATTGAGGCAGGATTCAAAAATGCTGTTTCTGTCCCTCTGGGCAGTTCAAACCTCCACTGGATCGACGAAAACCTGGAATGGCTCGATCAGTTTGACAGCATTATCATTTGCGCCGACAACGATGATGCCGGCGTGAAAATGCAGAAAGAGTGCGTTCCTCGGCTGGGTAGCTGGCGAACAAAGGTTGTAGATATCCCGGCAATCCCCATTGGAAATACTGGGCGGGTAACAAAAGACCTGAATGAGATCCTTTACGTCTGCGGGAAAGACAAGGTGTTAGAGCTGATTTTGGACGCTAAGGACTCTCCTGTTCCTTCCGTAGTTGATCTTTCCGATGTTGAACCGACCGAGTATGAGGATGTTGACGGTGTGACTACCGGGCTGAAAGCCATTGATGATGAGCTGATGCGGCTCTTTTTTGGAACGCTTACTATCGTGAGTGGTCAACCCGGATCTGGTAAGAGCAGTCTTCTTACTCAGCTCGCGTGTAACTCTCTCGATAATGACATCGGTACATGGCTTTTCAGTGGAGAACTTCCCAACGGTGTAGAAAAGTCTTGGTTCAACTACATTTTCGCCGGCCCCCGCAATATCACAGATGCGATCTCTCGTCGGGGTAATCCTTACAAGAAGATTTCCACGACGACGCTTGCCGAGATCAACAAGACCTATAAAGGGCGTTGGCATATCTATCGTGACGACTACGACAACATACTGGATAAGCTCATCGACTCTATGACGGATACCGTGCGAAAACACGGTGCCCGTTGCCTGATCCTCGATAACTTCATGTGTATTGACACTGAAACCAGCGAAGAGGAGCTGCGTTCTCAGACAGATACGATTAAGAAGCTCATTGAGTTTGCTAAGAAATATCAAGTAGCTGTAATTCTTGTTTGTCACCCTCGAAAGATGGACGCCGGAACCAATGTAGGTATCTATGATATCGCTGGAACCAGCAACATCGTGAACCTGGCACATCGGACTATTGGCCTGCGGCGAGTGACGGATGCGGAGCGTGAGAACGCTGCAAAATATTCTGAGAAGCGCCGCCAGTTGCTCAAATACGATGTGATCGTAACTATCGTCAAAGACCGTATGTTTGGCCGGCAGAATATCGACGTTGGCCTCTATTACGATTCCGCCTCCCGCCGTTTCTTCGGCGATATGGACGAGTACGACCGTCGTTTCTCTTGGGACAAGAAGGAGTACAAAGAGCCTTTGCCTCTCCCTCCTCAGCTGCTTGCTGAAGAGCGTGCCTCCGAAGATGAAGCATTTGGAGCGGTGAACGACAGAGAGGGCTAACTATGGTGGATTTCGGAGTATGTGACTGTGGCGGTAGCCTCATCCCTGTTTGGTTTACAGAAGAAGAGACAAAGGTTGCCAATGGCACTATGTATAAGACAGGCCGAGTTCGTAGGGCGTGTTCTCACCTTGTATGTGAGGATTGTCTGAAAAACTTTTGCGTTGACGATACCTTTGACGGGCCGTGGCACAATCGGAGGTGATCTTATTGAGCGGTAACTATACGGCATACCATGTCCATACTGAATTGTCGCTGTTAGACAGCGCGACGAAGTTTGAGGACTATATCGCTAAGGCTGTCGAGCTGGGGCAGACTGCCATTGCTTTTACGGAGCATGGTAACATCTATCAGTGGGTCGCCAAAAAGATGGCCTGTGATAAGGCCGGATTGAAATATCTGCATGGCTGTGAAGTCTATTTGACTGAAAAGCTGTTGCTTACCGATCCACGCACCGGAGAGCAGAATAAGGTACGCGATAACTACCACACCATCTTGATTGCCAAAAACTACACTGGTCTTCAGGAGATGAACGAGCTGATCAGCCGATCGAATCAGGGCGACCACTTTTACTACAAACCCCGTATCACGTTTGATGAGTTCCTTGGTATTTCCAGTAACGTCATCAAGATCAGTGCCTGCCTTGCTTCCCCGTTGAATCGCATGAGCATTACTCATCCTATGTATGAGCGGCTGCTGAAGCACTACGACTATCTGGAAATCCAAGCGCATGACCACCCGGAGCAGGTTGCCTACAATCGCCACTTGGCGGAAATGTCTCAGAAATACGGCATCCCGCTCATTGCAGGTACCGATACTCATAGCCTCAACAAATACAAGGCTGAGTGCCGAACGATCTTGCAGTTGAGTAAACACATCGAGTTTGCCGACGAAGATACGTTTGACCTTACCTATAAATCCTATGACGAGTTAGTAGCAATGTTCGCAACGCAGGACGCCTTACCGGAAGCGATGTATTTGGAGGCCATTGAGAACACCAACCGTATGGCCGACTCTGTAGAGCCGTTTGAGCTGGATATCTCGTTCAAGTATCCCATTCTCTATGGTGAACGCGATCGAGAGGTGCTTCATCAAGTTCTTGATGATAACCTACAAGCAAAAATCAAAGAGGGTGCTATCACTCCAGAGCAGATCGAGCCGTTCAAAGCGGCCATTGCTGAGGAATGCCGGGTCTTTGACAAAATTGAGATGTCCGGCTTCATGCTTTTCATGAGTGAATTGGTGACATGGTGTAAATCTCATGGTATCCCCATTGGTTTCAATCGTGGTTCCTGTGGTGGATCTCGTGTAGCTTATGTCACCAATACAACAGACCTCAATCCTGAGACATGGCATACAGTGTTCAGCCGCTTCTGTAACGAAGATCGTAAGGAGATTGGCGATATTGATATCGACGTGTCACCCTCCCAGCGCGATCTGGTTTATGACTACATCATCAACCGTTTTGGTCAGGAAAAGACCGCATTTATTCTGGCAATCGGCACTATCAAATCCAAAGGCTGTATTGATGAGATTTGCCGTGCTTTGGCACTGCGTTGGAATCGTGAACACCAACGGGACGAGAAAGAGTTCCGTAGAGTGATGGCACAGCTCAAAGATGAGAACGTGAAGATCGTTTTTGGAGATGCGCGAGACGGATTTAGCCTGTATTTCTTTGATGAGGCTGGCAATCTTCTTTTGCCCAGCCGCATGAAGGACATCCCCCGTGCCGAGCTGATCAAGCAGTTTTCCAAAGAGTACACAAAACTCAAAGAGGAAAACGAAAGGATCTTTGCTAAGAACCCCTGGGCTGGTAAGGCAAGTGCCAATATCAAAAAGGAGTTTGAGGCAGACGAGGCAGCGGCTCGGGAAAAGTATCCCGAAGTATTCTACTACTACGACGGGCTTCTTGACGTGGCGATCTCTCAGTCTATGCACCCTGCCGGTATTGTGGCAAGCCCTATTACCCTCCGAGATAACTACGGTACGTTCATCTCTGACGGTAAGGAAATCCTGCAGATTGACATGGAGTGTGTGCATGAGGTCAGTTTGGTCAAGTATGACATTCTCGGATTGAAAAACATCGAGATTATCAAAGACGCTTATGAGCTGCTGGGTAAGCCCTACCCGAAGTCTCACGAAATCAACTGGAACGATGAGGCTGTCTGGAAGGATATGCTGAGATCTCCCATTGGTATCTTCCAGTTTGAAGGAGAGTTCGCGTTCCAGATGCTTAGGCAGTACGAGCCGCACAGCATTTTCGACATGAGCCTTGTTACAGCGGCGCTTCGTCCTTCGGGCGCGTCGTACCGCGACGACCTTATGCAGCACAAGCCTCACAAGAACCCCTCTCCTATCATCGACGAACTTTTGGCAGATAACAATGGCTATCTTATTTACCAAGAGGACGTTATCAAGTTCCTACAGCAAATCTGCGGCTTCTCTGGGTCAGATGCAGATAACACTCGCCGCGCTATCGGACGAAAAGACGAAGAACGGTTGAAAAAAGCTCTTCCACAAATTCTTGAGGGATATTGTGAAAAGTCACCGCAGTCCCGTGAAGTTGCAGAGCAGGAGGCAAAGGAGTTCTTGCAGATCATCCAAGACGCTTCCAGCTATATGTTTGGTTATAACCATTCAGTCGGGTACTGCATGATTGGCTATCTGTGCGCTTATCTGCGGTACTACCATCCGTATGAGTTCATCACAGCCTACCTTAACAATGCCAACGGCGAGGAGGATGTGAAGAACGGGAACGAGCTGGCAACGCTTTACGGTATCAGAATTGTCCCGCCGCGTTTTGGCCTTTCCAAGGATAAATATTTGCTGAATACCGAAGAGAAGGTTATCGCCAAGGGTATTTCTTCTGTAAAGTACATGAATGCCGATGTTGCCAACGAACTCTATGAGCTGGCAAAGGCCGGCAAGCCTGAGTCTTTCATGGACTTGCTTATGCAGCTGGACGAGAAAACACACTTGGATACACGGCAGCGGGATATTTTGGTGAAGATCGACTACTTTGCTGAGTATGGCAATTCCAAAGAGTTGTTGCGTATGGTGAACTTCTTTTCTTTCTTCAAGAGCGGAACGATGAAGAAGATCTCCAAGGACAAGGTAACGGCTGAATTGGAACCCATAATCGCCCAGTATGCAACTGATAAGTCCAAAAGCGGCCAGCCAGCTAAAAGCTATACCTTCACCGATTTGCCCGGATTACTTCGGTATTTGGAAGTGATGGTCAGGGATATGCACATTCAGGATTTCGACCTGAAAAGCAAAATGCAAATCCAGTTGGAAAATCTGGGCTATATCGACCTAACCACCAATAAAAAAGAAGATCAGCGAAAACTGGTTATTCTGGATATCTACCCCTTGCGGAGCAAGAAAACCAAAGAGATTTGGGCTTACGCCTTGCAGGTGCGGTCGATTGGCACGGGAAAAACAAATCGGTGGACAATCTACTCAGAACTCTACGATCGCAAACCGCTTCAACGCTACGATACCATTTATGTTCCTATGAATGGATGGGGCGAGCGGCGTGGGTATCTGTATTTGTACAACTACGACTATGTAATTTAGGAGGCATTTTCAATGCACGAGACGAAATCGAAATGGTTCAAGAAAGTTCTCAGGGCGACGCTGTGTTTCTTGGTAGTCTGCGGATCTCTGAGTGCAATGTTGTTCGTCCCGAACAAAGGGGAGGAAACACCACAAGTCCCCATCGAAAAGGAACTTTGTGTTTACTCTGCGCCGCCTCAAGTGTCGCCCACACCTACACCTATTTCTATTGAGGAAGAACCGGCAGAACCCGAGGCAGACCTTAACCCATATGCAGAACTGTCACCCACGGATACCGAAAAAGAGCTGCTGGCGTGTATGGCCTACAGCGAGGCAGGAAACCAGAGCTTTGATGGTCAGGTTGCCGTGGTGCAGGTAGCGCTTAACCGCTATATGCACGAAGCGTATTCCGGCAGTATCAGTGATATTCTCTTCTCACCTTGTCAGTTTGTGGTAGGAGATTACTATGGGTCTGTGCAGATGGAAGCAGTAGATGCTGCTCTTGCCGGCCATCCAGCGTTGGATTTGAATACCGACGTAGTGTACTTCTCTACTGGATCTTTGACCTATGGCAGCTATTATAAGACGATCGGCGATCACGTCTTTCGCACTTATATTTGATAGCAACAAAGTAAATTAAGCAAGGAGGATCAACATGGGAACAGTTACAATTCAGCGATTCACCTATAAGAACCCTATTTCCATGATCGGTGAGGAAGCTGGTGTCTGCTGGGGTGCAGATACCAGCGACCCCGAAAAAAACTACAAACGCGGCTTGGATTGCTTGGAAAACGAGCACGGCAGAACGTTTGAGTTCCCGGATGTCTATATGATCCTGGACGGCTATTCTGCCAGAGTGATCCGTGAGTGGTATACCCACATCGGCGGCGCTCCCACCAGACTGCAGGCCAGTACCAGATACATCGACTATGAAAGCGGTTTCGATTATGTAACACCGCCCAGCATTGCGGGTAACTCCGCCGCCGTCAAAGTCTACGACTGGATTATGAAGTGTATCCAGACCGGCTTGAAGATGTTGGAAGGGTTTGGTATCCCCAGAGAGGATTCTGCGCTTGGGCTTCCTCTGGGCATGGGCACCAAGATTGTGTGCAAGCATAATCTCCGCAACCTAATTGATATGTCGCATCAGCGGGAATGCAGCAGAGCTTATCACGAGTACCGTGGCCTGTTCGCTGATGTTGGTAACGCTCTGAGAGAGTATTCCGACGAGTGGGCATATCTGGTCGATCACTACTTTATGCCGAAGTGTGAATACTTCGGGTTCTGCCGGGAGAAGAAGTCCTGCGGCAGAAAAGGAAGGAGAGTTGCGGAATGAAAATCGTTTGCATTTCGGGTAAAGCCCAGCACGGCAAAGACACCACCGCCAAACTTTTGGAGGAGACTTTGAACGCCCAAGGCAACCGTGTTTTGATTGCCCACTACGGCGATCTGGTCAAGTACGTATGTAAGACCTTCTTTGGCTGGGACGGCAAAAAAGATGAAAAGGGGCGCACGCTTCTCCAGCGTGTCGGTACTGACAAAATCCGCGCTGTCTCTCCTGATTACTGGGTAGATTTCATCGTCAGTATCCTCGATATCTTCTGCGACGAGTGGGATTACGTGCTTATCCCTGATACCCGTTTCCCCAACGAGTATGAGATCTACGAGACCTACGGTATGGACGCTATCTTGTTGCGGGTAGTTCGCCCCAACTTTGTGTCTCCGTTGACCGAAGAGCAGCAGAAGCACGCTTCGGAGACTGCATTGGACGATTACCAGTATGACGCTACGATCGTCAACAGCGGCAGTTTGGAAGATCTCAAAGAGGCCGTAAACAACTTTGTGAACAACGCTCTCAAAGGAGAACTCCATGAAGAAACTGACAATTCTGTTTGATGCCGACGATACCGTAGAGAACCTGAGCGACTGCTGGATCGCAATGCTAAACGAGCGTTATGGCACTTCCGTAACGCCGGAAGATGTTCATGGTTGGGATATCTCCCTTGCTTTCCCCACGCTGACGAAAGAGCAGGTATTCGGCGTACTACGTGATGACGAGCTTTGGCGGCGTATCACTCCGATCCCCGGCTCTGTTGAGGTACTCCAAAAGCTCTATGACGAGGGGCACCAGCTCTACATGGTGACTGCATCCAGCTATCACACCTGCAAAACGAAGGTGGAACGGCTTTTAGAGCTGTTCCCCTTCCTGGACTGGGAGCACATCATTTTTGCCTGCAACAAGCAAATGGTACGTGGTGACGTTTTGATTGACGACGCCCCACACAACTTGGTTGGGGGCGAATACGCCAAAATTCTTTTTGACCGTCCCCATAATCGTAGCTTCGATCATGCAGCTAATGATGCGCTCCGGGTAAACACGTGGGAAGAAATTGACCAAGTTATCCACAACTATCTTTTGTAAGGAGGAATTTTTATGGTTGTCATTAAACGTGATGGTCGTGAAGCCGACTTTGACAAAGGCAAAATTGCCAATGCCATTCTCAAGGCATTCACGGAGGTTGAAAAGCTCAGTGCGGTAGGAGATAAGAACGAAGTATCCAAGAAAATCTCCACCCGCTTGTATAACCGCTATCAGCGGCGCAACCGTGCGATTTCTGTTGAGGAAATCCAGGACGACGTGGAAACTGAGCTGATGAAAGAGGGCGAGTTCGTAGTCGCCAAAGCGTACATCAAGTATCGCTATGAACATGAGCTTCTGCGGAACGCTTCTTCTCTGGACGGCAAGATCCTCTCTATTGCGGATAACGTCAATGAAACGGTCATCCAGGAGAACAGCAACAAAAATCCCACGATCCTCTCTACCCAGAGAGACTACATCGCCGGTGAGGTAAGTCGTGATATTACTGACCGTCTGCTTATGCCGGATGACATTAAGCAGGCGCACGAAGAGGGCATTATCCACTTCCATGACAGCGACTACTTTGTGCAGCACATGATGAACTGCTGCCTGATCAATCTGGAAGATATGCTCCAGAACGGCACAGTTATTTCCGGCACCTTGATTGAAAAGCCCCACTCCTTCTCAACCGCCTGCAACGTCGCTACCCAGATCATTGCTCAGGTAGCCAGCAATCAGTATGGCGGTCAGTCTATCTCCCTGTCCCACCTTGCCCCCTTTGTTGAGGTGAGCCGGCAAAAGATTCGCAAGCAGGTAGAGGCTGAGTTCCTGAAAATTTCTTCCCCGGACAACTTTGCAGACCCCGAGAAAGTGATCTCTGATCTGGTCGAAGAGCGTGTCCGTGAAGAAGTAAAGAAGGGCGTTCAGACTATCCAGTATCAAGTGATCACCCTTATGACCACCAACGGTCAGGCTCCTTTCATTACCGTCTTTATGTATCTGAACGAGGTCAGCGATCCTCAGACCAAGAAAGACCTCGCTATGATCATCGAGGAAGTCGTGCGGCAGCGGTACCAAGGTGTCAAAAATGAGAAGGGCGTTTGGACGACACCGGCGTTCCCCAAGCTGATCTATGTGCTGGAAGAGGATAACATCACTGAGGATTCTCCCTACTGGTACTTGACCCAGCTGTGTGCCAAGTGCTCTGCCAAACGGCTGGTACCCGACTACATCTCCGAAAAGAAGATGCGCGAGTACAAGCTGTCCAAGGGCGAAACCGAAGGTAGCGGCGATTGCTATACCTGTATGGGATGCCGTAGCTTCTTGACACCCGACCGCTCCGGTAACGGCTGGGACAATGTTGCCAATGCCGGCAATTACCAGCCCGACAAGCCCAAGTATTACGGGCGTTTCAACCAGGGAGTCGTCACCATCAACCTCCCCGATGTTGCTCTGAGTGCTCTGAAAATTTGGGAGGCAACCGGCGACCATAACGATGTTCAGGATCTGTACGACACCTTCTGGGAGATTTTCGACGAGCGGCTGGAGCTGTGTCATAAGGCGCTTCAAATCCGTCACGAGCGTTTGAGCGGCACCCTGTCCGACGCTTCTCCTATCCACTGGCAGTACGGCGCTTTGGCCCGCCTAAAAAAGGGTGAAACCATCGACAAGCTGCTTCACGGCGGATACTCCACCATCTCTTTGGGTTATGCCGGCCTGTACGAATGCGTTATGGCGATGACTGGTAAGAGCCATACCGACCCGGACGGCGAACCTTTTGCTCTCAAGGTCATGCAGTACATGAACGACAAGTGCGCTGCATGGAAAGCCGCTGAGGATATCGACTATTCTCTCTACGGCACTCCTATTGAGAGCACCACCTATAAATTTGCCAAGTGTCTGCAAAAGCGCTTTGGTGTGATCGAGGGCATCACCGATAAGGGCTACATCACCAACTCCTATCACGTTCACGTCACAGAGCATATCAACGCTTTTGATAAGCTGAGATTTGAGTCTCAGTTCCAGAAGCTCTCTCCGGGCGGAGCAATCAGCTACATCGAAGTGGCGAACCTCTCTGACAACATTCCCGCCGTACTGACGGTGTTGAAGTACATCTACGACAACATCATGTATGCGGAGCTGAACACGAAATCCGACTACTGCCAGGTGTGCGGCTGGGATAAGGAAATCGAGATTGTGGACGACGATCGCGGCAAGCTGATCTGGAAGTGCCCCAACTGCGGGAATACCGATAAGAGCAAGATGAACATTGCGCGGCGTACCTGCGGCTACATCGGCCTGAATGACTGGAATCAGGGCAGAACACAAGAAATCAAAGAACGTTATGTCCACCTGGGTGGCGACGAATGAACTACGCGAAGATCCGCAACTATGACATCGCAAACGGAGAGGGAGTCCGCACCTCCCTCTTCGTAAGCGGATGCACGAATCACTGCCCCGGCTGCTTTAATCCAGAGGAGCAGGATTTTAACTGTGGTAGGCCATTCACAAAGGAGACTATCGCAGAGATCCACGAAATGCTTGCCAACCCTGTTATCTCAGGACTTTCTCTACTTGGCGGAGATCCGCTTTGCCAGGACTATGGCGGGATTTACGATCTCATTGATCTTTGTTTCTACACGCATTCAATCGGTAAAACCGTGTGGCTATGGACTGGATTTATCTGGGAGGACTGCTACAATCCACTTTTCCCGGACAAAGACGAGGATAATCACCAGTCTGCACAAATGGCTTTACTGACATCATGTGACGTTGTGGTTGACGGCCCCTTCAAAATGGAGCTGTCTGACCGGATGTTGAAATGGCGTGGTTCTGCAAATCAGCGGGTCATCGACGTACAGAAAACCTTGCGACAAAAGAAAATTGTCCTATACGAGGGTGAGCACTATGAATGAAAAAATCGAATTTCGCTGTCCTAAATGCGGGAAGCTCCTGGACGGTATTACGCTGGACTACCAGATAGGCTGGTTGTGTAGTGAATGCGCCGAGGATCAGTCTGATGTTCTTCACTGCGAACGCGGATGTAAGGTCAAAGCCGTAAACCTGAATGCTGGCCGAGAGCACGAATCCAAAAAGGCACACGAGCTGTTGGTTGAAGGGCAGGTCTACGAAGTAGAAAGTCTGGATATCGGCGGCTGGTGCTCCTATATCCAACTCAAAGAGTTTCCCGGCGAAGAGTTTAACACCATACACTTCATTCGTTACGAATAGGAGGAAATATGGAAGCTGTTGAAATTTTAGCAGGTGGCGAATTTGCCAATGCCGTAAAAAGTCTTGGCCTGACATCTGCTGTGTGTACTTACCATTATCAGCCTCAGCCTAAGCATCGGCGTGAAGAATACCAGGTTTGGCTGTTGTCCAAAGAGGATTTTGACAACATCTGTGCTATCGACGACGATGACTGGAAGGACGATTGGGGCTGGTGGCGTCACGCTGATGGTTCTAATCTGGGTACTGTTGACTGCACCTATGTTATCAATGGTGAAAAGCTGATAGCGTGGAATGGTCTTCAGCGTAAAGAGTGGTGTCAGGATTGCAGTGATTGCGCCGGCACCGAAAAGGACAAGGACGAATGCTTTCATAACCATCAGTACCCCGACATTCTTATCTATCTTTGCGATGAAATTGGGGCTTCCACCGAGCGCAATGTTTGCGCTTGCATGATTGATCTGGCACGGCAAAATAACCTAACCCTTGCAGAACTTTTCAAAAAGTATCTGGGATAGGTCGTGTAAAGAACAGTATCATCTGCACAACAAAACTATCAAATTGGGAGGCAAACGAAAATGCTCATCATTAACCTTTTTGGCGCTCCCGGTGCTGGTAAATCCACCGGAGCTGCCTATGTCTTCTCTCAGCTGAAAGCTGCTGGCGTTAATGCCGAGCTTGTCACCGAATTTGCCAAAGACAAGGTGTGGGAAGGAACAAAGGCCGTTTTCGAGAATCAGGCATACATCTTTGGCAAGCAGTATTTCCGTATCAGCCGGCTTGAGGGCAAGGTTGATGTGGTGATTACTGATTCACCTATCCTGCTCTCTGCGTTCTACAACGACAACGACCACGTGCTGGGTGAAGAGTTCGATAAACTGGTTTTCAAAGTCTTCGACTACTATAATCGCATCGACGTATTTGTTCATCGGGTGAAGCCCTATAACGAAGCAGGACGCTTCCAGACCGAGGAAGAGAGCGATGCGATCAGCAAAGAGATGTTGCGTTTCTTGGATAAGTATGGTGTTGACTGTCTGCATATCAACGGTGATTTCGTAGGATATGACAGCCTGGTTGATACCGTACTGGATGCTTTGGCAGCAGACGGCAAGCCTATTGTCTGCCCGCACCCTTCTGATTCGGCAGAAGCACTAACAATTAAGGTGCGCTATCTTAGCGACAAAATCCAACCATTGGAATATATCGACGGCAAGTCTGACTGGGTTGACCTTCGGGCAGCTGAGGATGTTGAGCTGAAGGCCGGCGAGTTCAAGCTGATCCCCCTGGGAATTGCTATGCAGCTTCCCAAGGGTTATGAAGCAATCGTAGCCCCTCGCAGCTCAACCTATAAGAATTTCGGTATTCGTCAAACCAACAGTATCGGCGTAATCGACGAGACTTATTGTGGTGACAACGACCAGTGGTATTTCCCCGCCCGTGCAGACCGCCATACCGTTATTCATGCCGGCGATCGTATCTGCCAGTTCCGCATTGAGAAGCACCAGCCCCAGCTGTTTTTCGAGTCGGTCGATACACTGGGCAACGCTGATCGAGGCGGTATCGGATCTACTGGAAAGAGGTGAGCGGTTATTTCTGCGCCTGAGTATATCGAACGGAAAGCTGTGCTTTCTATCTGCGAAGATGCAAGAGAAGAAGGAGAGGCGGATGTCCGTGCAATCATTCATCGCGTGCGGATGTTAAAAGCCGCAGACGTTGCGCCTGTGGTTCATGGGCAGTGGGAGCAAATCAAGGAATGGGCAACAAAGGCAAAATACCGTTGCTCGGTTTGTGGCAGAGAAATCATGTCTGCTGTAAAAGTGAACATCGAGAAATATCCGTACTGTCACTGCGGGGCAAAGATGGATTTGGAGGGCTGACTGATGGCACAATTCATCTGCGAAAAACAAGGACGATGCTGCCCGCACGAATTTTACGATTCCATCGAACAAGCTATCTCAGATTCAGAGGACGGCGTTCCGTGTGATCATCTGGTTGAAGTCTCCCCGGTGCGGCATGGACAGTGGAACGCGGACGAAACTTGCCCGTTCTGCGGGAAGAAGTCAACGGAAGGGTTGGACGCAGAGAAGTGGGGCTATTGGTTCCCGGACTTCTGCCCCAACTGTGGAGCAAAGATGGATGGAGGTACTGATAATGGATGAGCTGAAATCATGCCCGTTCTGTGGAGGGGAAATTGAAGAGCGTGGCGGGCAATGCAATTATGGAAAGAAAACTATGACGCTGGATTTGAAGTGCAAGCAATGTGAGACGATTTTCAAATTCAAAAGCAAGTGGCAGGAGAACCCATATAAAGAGGCGGTTGCGGCATTTAACCGGCGTACAAACGTGAATGAAACACCAATTTCATAAATACCCAAAGGAGAGATATCCAATGGCTACAGTTAAGTGCTGTGACTGCACTCACGCAGATAAAAAGCGTGTCTGCGCCGACATCGGAAAAGATTATGGGAAAATCAGATGCACGCGGTATAGTTGCTGGGTTCCCATGTTTGGAGATCCGTGTAGCGAGTTCAACGTCAACGACGAATGCTTACAAAAGCTACTTTACTTAATCAAAAAGGAGTACAATCATGAAGGGTCTATTCCGAAAACGCGGGGGCGGTAAAACGACCGCCTTAGTTTACACATCAGCGATAACCGGATATCCGATTGTCGTACCAACTACTATCAGCAAGCGTTACGTAAAAGACATGGCGCGGCGGGCAGGTATATCTATCCCTGAACCGATTGTTATGTCTGAGGATACCAGAGGCCGTCGAATTGGCGGCGTACTCATTGACAACGCCGAAGAAATCATCCGGGCGTATGCTGCAGAGCATTTCAACGCCCCGGTCATAGCCTACACCATAACGGTAGACGGGGATGGTGGTAATATCTGAAATTTAGTATACCCACATATAAACTTGTGGCGGAATACCTCGACGGTGCATCATTGCGTAGCATAGCTAAAAAATGCAAGACAGACCATCACACCATTGAAAGAGTTTTTCTTAGAAATGGGATATTTCTTCGGCCAAGAGTACGCAAACCTGCTAAAAGAAAATATGCAGATAAGAGACACGCCCAGTATGCAAACATGATGTACCATCTACGTTTTGATGTCACTCTTGATTGGTTGTTGCAATTTGAGGATTTCGATAAACTGTGTTTCCTAAACCAGCAGATAACCAACAGAGATAAAAGATTTGCTGAATCAACTGAATGGTATGTATCGTACATTGAGCGTTTCTATTTCGATGAGGCATTTAACAGATTGTATCGTAGATATCTGCAAAGCGGGAAATCAAAATATCTCAAGCCATCCATTGATCACATTATGCCAAAATCTCTTGGAGGGACGAATGACATAGATAATCTTCGTTTCGTAACATTCTTTGAGAATATGTGCAAACGAGATATCCCACCAGGTATCTGGGCAGAAATGAAATCTCACATTTACGATTATTTGTCATAGGAGGTGATTTTTATATGGGAATCGTAGCAAACCAAATCGTCTTTGGTGACTGCTTGGAGGTAATGAAAGATATCTCCGATTCAAGCATTGACATGATTTTATGTGACCTCCCATATGGTTAGCAAAACCCAGAACTCATGGGACTCGGTTATCCCGCCCGCTCCGCTCTGGGAGCAGTATGAGCGGATTATCAAACCGAACGGCGCGATCTTACTGTTCGGCCAGGATAAATTTACCGCCACCATGATGCTCTCTAACCCTAAGCTGCACCGCTACAATATCATTTGGGACAAGGTGCTAAAGAGCGGATTTCTCAACGCTAAGAAAATGCCGCTCAGAGAGCACGAGGATATCATGGTGTTCTACAAATCTCCGCCGCCGTATCATCCGCAAATGACAGTTGGCGAGAAAAACCACACCAAGGGCAAGGCCGTAGGGAAACAGGCGGAAGACGTTCATTCTAACCGGAGCTATGGCAACTATACATTGGTAGAGTCGCCAGACGGTAACATGAAGTACCCAGCGTCAATTTGGCGCTTTCCTAAACCCCACCCGTCCGTAGCGCTCCACGCCACTGAAAAACCTGTTGATCTGTTGCGCTACGCAATCCGTACTTACACTGACAGGGATGCAATCGTCCTGGATAACTGTTGCGGCACCGGATCTACTCTCATTGCTGCCAAGCTGGAAGGACGCAGATACATTGGGATTGATAATGGCGTGTGCGATAAAAAGAAAAGCCCTTACTATGGAATGCCTTGGGCGCAAGTAGCTCAAATCAGATTGGAGGCGATCGACCATGAACCTGCCGATGAACCTGAACGACATCGACCTTTGGGAGAAGGGACTACTGAAGGGGTTTGCACTCCCTCTGGGGTTTCTGCCTGAAGTCGGTGAAGTAGTGAACATTCTCGAACCGTTCAAAAGGCTGACCATCTTAGAACCGATAACCGAAAAGAAAGTTCCCATGGGCATCATGTATCGCTCCGATGGTTTATATGCCTGGGATGACAGTAAAACTGTGCCTAACAAATACGACGAGGCTCCCAGATGGAGTCCGGCCAGCCAGCCCCCGGAATATGCCATTCGGCGTAAGGCTATTGTCACCAAGTTCGAGTGCAAGTCACTCCGATCCTTTACCGATGATGATATCAAACTTCTTCTGCTGGACTATGCTTCACAAGATAATCCCCAGCTTCTTATGGAGGAATATCTGCCCATCAAGAACTTTGAGTTGTTGTATGGCTGGTGGAAGCAGCACTATAAAGCGACTCTGAAAGACTGCGACAACCCACAGGCCATTATCCTCCATCTTGTTTCAACAGACTGACAACAAACTTCATTAGCAACAAAGAAAATCACGGCTTCCCTCTTGACAAATTGGGAGGCCGTGATTATACTATGTATATAGCAACAAAGTAAATTATTCTATCCTTATAGGAGGACTGCCAAATGAAAGTAGCTATGGTAAAGCATAAGCCCTATGGCAAGGTGTTCTGGTTCGAGATTCTCGAGTATCTTGTAGGCAAACTTCAGCCCGGATTTCGTGTGGCCTGTAATACAGCGCGTGGCCGGCGCTATGGCACCGTTGTGGCCGCTGATCTTGACGAGCAGGATGTGAAAGAGGTTATGTTGGCCTCCGGCGCTACCTTCCCGCTCTCCACAATCGAAGCTACCACCCAGAAGGTGCTGATGAGCGCCATCAAAATACCGGAGTACATGGCCCGCACAAAGCCCAGCGATGAGAAGATCGCAAAGCGTTTTCTGGAGTTCTATCATACCGGCCAGTTCAATACCAATGTTGCCCTGGACGATAACGCCGTCTTGGTTGACGGCTATTCTGCCTATCTGGTGGCACAAAAGGTTGGCCTCGTATTCCTCCCTGCAATCTACAAGGAGGTCTGAGGTATGCCCGAATTTGTGAAGCCCACACGGAAGGTCGTCAAAATTGAAGATGCTTTTGGAGAGCTGATCGGCAAAACGCTCGTAAAGGATCTTCATGACAACGAAGAGATTTGTCCTATTTGTCATGGTACCGGCCTCCGCATCGAAGATAATCCTTATGGGTTGTCTGACGACCCCGATAAGAGAGCCGGCTACTTCCCCTACAAGCACCAGTCTATCCGGTTCTGCCCGAACTGTTATAACGGTGTCGTACGTTATTGCCCCGACTGTGGAAAGCAGATTCCGAGGCACCGAACACTTTGCGACTGCGACGCCGTTGTGCAGCGCCGCCAGCAGGAAGAAAGCCGCAAAGAAAAAGAACGGCTCGAAAAAGCAGAAAAGCACGAGCCGGACGCGCTCGGGTCGTTGTTTATAATGGCACAAAGCGACTTTTACCCTCACAACGAAGGATATTTCAGCTGCTGGGAGGATTTCTTTGATAGCTGGAATGAAAATCGTGAAGAGTTCACGGAGAAGCCGCTGTACGTATGGGGAACCGAAGAGGTAGAGATGAGTTTCGATGCTTCAAGTATCGTATCCAATGCCTGTGAGGATATGTATGAAGACGCCTATGATGACATTGGAGCAGACGCTGTTGCTGAGATGCAGCGCTACCTCAACGAATGGAAAGAGAAATATGGGCGCACGTCCTATTTGCTGACTACCAAGCACGCTATCCGTATTCCTTGGGAGGAGATGAAATAACAATGGCAAAGAAAAACGACAGTCTGGGCGACCGCATGAAAGGCTATGAGGGTGTTTCTCGCAACTTCTTAACCCGCCGTGTGCCCGCAATCATCCGACTTGACGGTAAGGCGTTCCACACCTTCACGAAGGGCATGAAAAAGCCTTTCGATCCCGTACTGACTCAGGCCATGCAGGAGACGATGAAGTATCTCTGTGAGAACATCCAGGGCTGTGTGCTTGGTTATACTCAGTCCGATGAAATCACTCTGGTGCTGACAGACTATGCTACTATTCAGACCGACGCCTGGTTTGGCTACAACGTTCAGAAAATGTGCAGTGTTTCGGCGTCGATGGCGACACTGGCATTTAACAAAGCATATAGCGTTATCATTAGAAACCTCCCTGGTTTCTATGAATTTTGGCATAGTGGCTTTACTGATAGTACAAACGAAGAAACGAAACTCTTTCGTATCTACGACAAGAAGATTGGCACGGCCCTTTTCGATTCCCGCGTCTTCTCTATTCCCAAGGAGGAAGTGGTGAACTGCCTGATCTGGCGGCAACAGGACGCAACCAGAAATAGCATCGAGGCTGTGGGGCAGGCCAATTTCAGCCACCACGAACTGCACAAAAAGACCTGCAACATGATTCAGGAAATGCTTTGGTCTCAGCGAGGCATTAACTGGAACGATTTCCCCACAGAGCTGAAGCGCGGTTCCTGCTGCATTAAACGGCAGTTTGAAGAAACCATCGACGATCCTCGCAACCCCGGCCAGAAAATTACCGTATGCCGTAACAGATGGATCATCGACCACGAAATTCCCATCTTCACTCAGGATCGAGAATATATCGAAAGGTTAATTTAAGGAGGCCATAAAAATGTCCCATATCTATGAGAATGATACGAAGCCCATTCTGAGCGACCCTCCGTACCTGCTGCAATTCATTTTGGCTGTGGTGCTGTCTGTGCTCTGCGGAGCGACCATCATGTTCATGTGGAACTGGTTCGTTGTCCCGCTCGGACTTCCCATGATTGGCTTGGTGCAAGCGCTGGGGCTTGATACGCTCATCACATTCATTGTGACCACCAGAGTCAATACCAACCCCGACCCATTCTGGGATCGTTGGATCACTGCTATCACCTATGCGCTTCTCACACTGTTCGTCGGGTGGCTGCTCCACTTCTTCATGTAACCCAGGAGGATGTCATAATGGATACACAAATGGTATTGACCCACACGGGTAAAATCTACTTCAACCGATCGCTCGGTTTGGAGTTTCTTACCGTGGGTGACTACGGCAAAGAAAACAACATCAAAGCCGATTTCCTCGGCTTAACCAAAAAGATTGAGGGCGTTCAGCACCACGACGTTGACCTTATGGACAAGTGGGTTGCGACTATCAGCAGCCAGAAGGGATGCCCCATGAAGTGTACCTTCTGCGATGTTCATAAATACGGCTTCTTCGGAAATGCCTCTCTGCCTGATCTGGAATATCAGATCCGCTACATCATTGAACATGAGGATGTCCGTTTTACTAACCGTTTCAATGTCCACTACGCTCGCATGGGCGAGCCGACTTGGAATCCTGCGGTGCTGGATTTTACTGAGTCTCGATTGGACGACCTGGTTAAAGAGTGTGGTCTTCACGCTGTCACCATCCATCCCGTAGTTTCCACCATGATGCCTCGTAGCAATAACGACCTCTCCAGCTATTTGAAGCACTGGTGCGAAATCAAGAATACCCAGCGGCATGGTGAAGCTGGACTGCAACTTAGTATCAACAGCACTTCAGACGACCAGCGGGAAGCTCAGTTCGCCGGCAAATCTCTGAGCCTGAGAGAGATCGCTAATATCGCCAGCGATTTGCCTATGCCGGTTGGCAGAAAGTACACGTTGAACTTTGCTGTAACCGAAGCAACGATTTTGGACGCCAAAGTGCTCGACTCCCTCTTTGACCGCGATAAGTTTATCGTTAAGATTACCCCGATCCACCAAACCAAATCCGCTCTGGAACACAACTACGATATCACTACCAGCTACGACGATTACAGCGTCTACGACAAATTCGAGCAGCCCTTGCTTGATTTGGGCTGGGACGTAATCGTGTTTGTTCCCAGCAAGGAAGAGGATTCCGACCGCATTACCTGCGGCAACGCTCTTATTAGCGAGGTATAACACAATGACTGAACAAGAAAAACTGATCAATGTTGATCTATATGGTGACGGGAGCCGTAACTCGCGGCTTCGCGCAGAGTACATTTATTGCGATCATGCCGATGTATGTTCGGTATACAAGGAAGGAAAATGCTTCCGTAAAACGACACTATTTGGCGTTCGTTGTGAATTTGGCCGCATAGCCTGTGTTGATGGCGGCACAAAGAAAGCTAAGATGTATGGTCGTGTTTACAGCGATGCCAAAGGCTCAGAGCAGTACCATAAGCTCTCTTACCCCAACAACACCTACATCGCAAAAATCGGCGACGGTGCTTTTCTCGCGCCGCCTCATGTCAGAATCGAACGCGGCCCGGATTCCAGGTTGTTATGTTATGACCCTGGGTTCGGTTGCAATCGTCTCTTTGTCCCTATCGACGAGCTGACGCCCGACAATATCAATCGAATTTGCACCTACCATCCGCGTGCTATGCTGGGCGGAGAGATTGAGAGCTATCAGACAGAAACCATCCCGATCTTTCTTCGCCAGTTGTCCAAATTGTTCCCGGAGCAGTACAACGCTTTCATCGCGGCGTTCCCGGATTATGAGCTGAAAGCTCCTGATTATCGTGGGAAATATGCGAAGCTGTCAACCTGCAATCGTGAGCTGACCTATCGTGACGCTCATGGCAACTCTTTCCGTTTTGACGGCGATGAGTTGGTATGTGACAAGTATCGGCTTGGTGGGTTCATGCCGTTCTCATCCTCTGGTTACGCACAAATGCGTATTCCGGTAACAGATGATATGCAGGTAAAAATTACCGACAGCAACCAAGTCACAGATCAAACCGTCCTTATGTAGACACAAATTATGAGGTGAAACAAAATGAATACAGAAGTCATGTTCTCGTCCAGGGCTATGGACTGGGCGACGCCGCAGGCGTTCTTTGACCAACTGGATTCGGAGTTTCATTTCACCCTCGATCCCTGCGCTGATAAGTCCAATCACAAGTGCGACCGGTACTTTACCGTAGCAGACGACGGACTGAGACAGCCGTGGGGGGGGGCAGACGGTCTTCTGCAATCCACCGTATGGCAGGGCTATCAAAGACTGGGTGAAGAAATGCTCCGAAGAGGCCAAGCAGCCTGACACCACCGTGGTACTGCTTATCCCGGCCCGTACAGACACAGCCTACTTTCACGATTACATCTATCAGAAACCCAATGTGGAAGTCCGCTTCATTCGTGGCCGGCTGAAATTTGGAGACGGAAAGAACTCCGCACCATTCCCCAGCATGGTAGTCATTTTCCGTTAATAGCAACAAAGTAAATCAATCAGAGGTAACAAAGATGAAAACCCATACTCTCAAATTCAAGGGGTATCATGGGCGACCCGAAAAGATTGCTGAGATCCGCGATCTGAACGAAGCAGGCCAGCCTAAATCCGATCAGGATATTTTGGATGAGGCGTTTTTGCTGATCCATGCGTTCTGCGCCGGACGTGGCGTCAAGATTTATTACATCCGAGCTTGGAATCGCAACGGTGTCACCATTTTTGATGTAGGGAGCCATACTGAGTTCTTTCATCTTACCCCGGCGGTCAGTCTCTACACAGATACCGCTTCATCAGAAAGGAGCGAACAGAATGGCTAAGGTTTCAACCAGAACCCCGCCGCTCATTTCCCTTTATTTCTGCCAAGAAAAAGGCGACCCTGACTATGGGTCTTGCCTCTGGGCAGTTTTTAACTTCGATCTCGAACGATACGAGCTGTCCATTACATCCGACTGTGGGAACTACGCCTACGGTTGGGTTCCTACCCACAAAAGTGAGAGCTTTATGCACCTCATGGCAAGGTTGGACTCCGGCTATCTGCTGGATAAGCTCGCCAGTCCGTGCGTTATCAATGAAGAAGCCACCTTTGAGGCTGTAAAAGAACTTATGGAGGCTTGGGGCGTTGATTTCTCAGAGACAGATCGTTGGGGAGATCCCGTATTCGACATGGACGAAATCAAAGACTGTTGCTACCAGAGCAATGAGCGAGATGTTCATGATGCCTTAGAGAGGAAGTTCGAGGGCACGTCTATGGAAACCTGTGACGATTACGACCTCTGGAGCTGTATTCAAAAAGACTTTACGACCAACGCCAAGAAGATTGTGCAGGTCTTCATGGACTATATTCAGCCCAAGTGTAAAGAGTTCTCCAATAATGAGAAATAGGAGGCATCGTATGGAGCTGGAAAGATGCCCATATTGCGGGGAAACGGCGAGACTTGTCAGCATTCAAAATGGTTTTGCCATTGTGTGCAACGATAAAAACTGCCTCGGCCAGATGCAGATTCATTTCGGGAGTTGCGACAACGAGGAGATCTTCTTGGAGAAACTTGTGTCCAACTGGAACAAGAGAGAACCGGAGATCAATGCTGTTGTGTCTGCGGTTGAGTGCATAGAGGAATACCGTAAGACGGTATATGAAGAAACTCAAGAGCCATACGACGAGCATGGGTATTGTTGTATCGCAGTGCTCGATGAAGTCATCAACCGCCTGAAATGCTTCACATCTTTCGTCGCTGTTAAAACATGGATCAGGACAAGGAGAAAGCCATGAGTGTTGTTTACGAAAGCCAGTGTCACGCGACGTGTGATAACTGCGGGAAAACTGATATGACATCAACCATGCGACTGGCGGATTTCAAAAAGAAGCTGAGGCAAGAAGGATGGAGAATTGGCGAGCTGACTTTTTGCTCTGAGTGTGCTGCACACATCAGGGGACAGCGAGGCGTAAAGCCTTGATAAGCCCGTCGTCTGATAGGGAGGACTTATGAGAAAGCATATCAGAAAGTGGAAAGCGACCGCAGAAATCAACATGGACGCTTCCAGATACAAGACGGTTGAGGTCAAGGCCAACACCGAAAGAAAGGCTCGTATCCTGGCAGAGGAGAAGTTGAAGAAAGATGGCGCTTTCTATGTCACGAACATGAGGATCGAAGAGATCACAGCTGAATGAAAGGAGCATTTGACATGGAGCCCGGTGACAAAGTTGTGATGAACAACAAATATTACGTGAGTGCGGAAAATAAAAGTCGCATCTGGACGGTAGCATCAGAACCGTGGATGTGCTGTGGCACTCTCGTTGTAAAACTGGAAGGGAAATCTGGCGGCTATGCTGTTGATGGACTGGACATTATTTCCGAATGAAACGAGGCTTTCATATGTGCAAAGTATACGAGCGCCCGCCTCTTGTCCTAAGCGAAGGTATGAAGCTCTTCGCTGTCAACGCTGGATACCGTAAAACCGACGTAGGCACGAACTGGTATTATGTCCGAGCCAAGAATGCCCGCGAAGCCCGCAAACGCTTCAAAGACCGGATAACCTGGCTTGATGTCTATGGCGTCCGTGAAGTTACTGACGCCGCACTAATCCAAAATGTGCTTAGTTCTCCGAGAAAGTATATCTGCTTCTGACGGAGGGCGAGATGGGAAAGAGAAAACATAAGGCTCCGCAAATGCCAGCTTGGTTTTGGTACGGCATTGTAGACGGCTGCTGGTGCTGCAAAAATCGCCATAACTGCAACCAGTGTAAAGAAGTCCGTAAATACCGCAAGCAGCATTTTCCACCCAAAGAAAAAAGCAGGCATGGCAAAGCCGATCATGATGATCGAGGAGAATAACCATGAGAGCAACAAAGCAATTCAATAACGTAGACACCCAGAGCAAAATCGCAATCAATACTGACGAGCTTCAGGCCATGTTAAGTTGTGGCCGGTATTCTGCCGTACAGATTGGCGAGGCTGCTGAGGCTCGTATCCAGATCGGGAAGCGAATCTTCTGGAATATCGAAAAGATCAAAAGCTACATCAACTCTATTTCTGTATAGGAGACTGCCGTATGAACACTTACCTGACCATCATGGTGACGGTCTTAGTTCTTACTCAGATTGTCCGTATCGTTCAAAACACCATCCAGCTTCGCCGGCAGTATAAGCTGTTTCAGGCTCAACTCGGATAGCTGGATGACATCACCCAAGAGGATCTTGATATGCAACGCAGAGCATATCGTTTGATCGTAGATCACTTTGAACACAAGGGGAGTGAGGCGTAATGACCAAAGAAGAAGCTATTCAGTTCCTCTATCAAATCGCCGATGAGATACAGTCGCTCCTTGATAGAAGCCCATCCCCAAAAGGCCAGTGGACTTCTCAAAAGCGACTCGAAGCATTAAGTGTGGCAATCTCTGCCCTCCGTGATCTATCCCAGGCCGAGCAAGATGGCCGAATTTTCCCCTGTAAGCCTGATGACATCGTGTTTGAAATCTTGCCGAGTTTACCTCTTCCCGCAGTACGAGTGGTGAGAAAGATTCATACTGCGGGTCATAAATTCAACGTTTTTGTTGAAAACATACGGACAGGCCAGAAATACGCTCTTAGCTCTAATGATCTCGGAAAGACGTGGTTTCTAACCCGTGAAGAAGCAAGAGCAGTTATAGAAGCGCAGAGGGGAGGCAAAAGCAATGACTAACTATGAAAACTTAAAAGCCGCAGCACAAAGTTTGAGCGACTTCTGTGACAACCACGAAGACTGTGACGGCTGCACATTGAGCGCACTGTGCGACTGTATGCCGGCAGCTCTCCCGAAGTTGATAAATGCGATTGCCGAGAACAAAGAGAAAAGCGGTGGCAAGAAATGAAACGAGTATTTGTGATCCTTCTGGCAGCAATGCTGCTAACCGGGTGTACTTCGGAAAATATACGTGCGATACAGAGCAGCAGCACAAATATCACGATTACGACATACAACGACTATTCGGTTCAAGGATATACCATCCGAGAAATAGGGGACGGTTATGTAATATCAGTGGAGGTGAAACCAAAATGACCAAAAAAGAGGCTATCGCTGTCTTTGAATGTTTGGCAACAGAAATGACTGCAATTTTGGCAGGAATCCCAAAAAGCGAAGCCGCAGCGGATCAAATAAAAAGGTACATTGATGCCTATGATATAGCGATCTCCGCTCTTCGTATCCAGCAGAAGCAGGAGAGCGAATGTGCAAAGTGTAGTGGCATTGTGTATCGTCAAACAGATAGTGGGAAAATCATCCCCGTTGACCAGCGTTGCGGCGTAAAAATTACGCCTCCGTGCTACGTGCCTGATGGCGATGGGTGCGCTTATCAAATCTATGGAGACAACAACGACGAGCCAATCGCCCGCTGTAAGTCTTGCCCGTTGTGCCAGAGCGACAAGATCAGGCATAAACAAAAGCCGGCACACAATGATCCTCTGACCCTGGACGAGCTGCGGGAGGCGGCAAAAACCGGAGACCCTGTGTGGTTGGTAGGTATGGAAGATGGAGACGGCTGGCGGCGTATTGACTACGTTGAACTTCTTACCGTTGGATACTCATGGTTCGGAGACCCTGAAAGATGGTGCTTTCGGACAGCAGGATATGGAGTGCGTGTATTCGCCTACCGCCAGAGGCCAGAGAAGGTGTGAGATGAACTTTAAGCAGTTTATCCGGTGGAGATTGGTTTGCTTTGTTCAAGCTCACATCAGACATTGCCAGGAATGCCTTGGCAGTAATGGGCACTGCCAAGAGTGTAACGACTGGCACCATTTGTTCCGCAGAGACTGGCAACGGACGTATTGGAGAAGGAAGTTCTGACCATGAGCAATAACGCGAACTGCATCACTTGTAGGCACAAAAAGGACTTCTTAGTTCCGTGCGATTGGCTGAAAAAACAAAGAACAGTGATTATGCCGCCCTGCCCAAGATATGAGTCCGAAGAGGAGGATACCGATGCCCGAACCAAACTTGAAACCATTACCTTGCCCATTTTGCGGTAGCACAAAGCTAAAAGTCGATCAGAAAACAAGCAGCAATACGAAGTGGAATCCCGAAACAGGGCGATGCGATAAACTGGTCGTAGTTACAGTTCGTTGTAACAAATGCCACACGAGAGGCCCGACAGTCTCTATGTACGCAGGGTGGTACGATCGGCCTGCTCAGGTTTTGAATAATGCTGCTATCGAAGCCTGGAACCGGCGTATCGAAAAGGAGGCGACTAACGATGCCGGCATATAAAATTGGAATTACAGAGGCTGGCGATGCCGGCGTTGATCTGTCATGGGTTGACAAAATGGGATCTGTTGATGGCGCAGTGCTCATTACCAAGTGCATCTCTCCTAACTTTGTCGATGCGGCTATGAAGTTCAAAGACAAGATAATCGTCCATGCAACGATTACCGGCTATGGCGGGACAATCTTAGAGCCTCTTGTTCCGTACCCATATGAGCAATACGGCGCAATCATGTACTTAATCGAAAAAGGATTCCCAAAAGAGAAAATCGTAATCCGTGCTGACCCCATTATTCCAACCAAGAAAGGTTGCGAAAGAGCACTAAATGTTATCAAGACATTTATCGACATGGGGTTTAATCGCTACAGGATCAGTGTGATTGATATGTACCCTCATGTTCGAGAGCGTTTCAAAGCTGCGGGACTTCCTCTTCCCTATGGGCCAAAGTTCTCGCCAAACGAAAGCCAGCTCAGAGCAGTAGATGGGATGATCTTGGATGCCAAAAACTACCTCATCAGTCTCGGGAAGCCACTCAAAGATTTGCGCATCGAATCTTGTGCTGAACCCGGACTAACAGAGGCGATTGCCTGCGGCTGTATTTCTGGATACGATCTTGAACTGCTCAAACTTTACTATGGAAGCCCGCCCGACAGAGTAGGGTATCAGCGTAAGAACTGTATGTGTTATTCAGGTAAGGTTGAGCTGCTGGAGCATAAGCAACAGTGCCCACACCATTGTCTCTACTGTTATTGGAAGACAAAGTAGGACTAACAGGAGGTCAATTACTTATGCGTTGGCTGATAAATTATATCAGATCTTGTTTTTGCAAACACGAATGGGAATTGATTTTTGACGTATTCGTAAAGGGAGACATGAAATCGTTCAGTTGCAAAACATACCGATGTAAAAAATGTGGCTACTCAAAAAGATACCACAGCCATTAGGAACAAAAAAGAGCGTAGGTGAAAACCCTACGCTCTTATAGCTTTAGATTTCTTCGCCATTATCATTTCTAAGAAATCTTCCTTCAAAATGACAGTCCAGCGCATTGGCGATCTCTACTAATTCCTTTTCGCTGAAATTATCACGTCTAAATTTACCACTAAGATTTTGAGAAGTACAGTTGAGCCGCGACGCTAATTCTTTCAAAGTCATGTTACGCTTGATAAGTGCGATTTTGATTTTCTCGGCCATTGCCATACTAACACCTCACAATCTTTGTTAAATCATTATAAATTGCTAAAGCACAAAAATCAATAGACAGTTTTCAAAGTAACCTATTAGCGATTTTATCGCTTGACTTTAGAAACCCCTCAAGATATTATGTAACTGTAGACTTACCATCGAAACAAAGGAGGATGATAAGTATGGCTGGCTTAAAACGAACAGACAACAAAGGCCGTATCTTAAAAGACGGCGAAACCCAAAGGAAAGACGGTACCTACCGTTTTACTTACACCGACGCAGATGGTGTTCGGCATGACGTGTATAGCAAACGGCTGGTTCCAACTGACCGCCTCCCTCCGGGCTGCAAAGACGATCTCTGCCTTAGAGAAAAAGAACGAAAGATCAACCGCGATCTGGAAGACGGCATCAAGGCTGCGGTCGAAAACAAGGCTACGCTCAATGATCTGTTCGAGCTGTGTATGACAAACAAGCCCGAGCTGAAAGATACCACTCGTAGCAATTACCTCTATATGTATAACAAGTATGTGAGGAACGATATTGGCAAGAAAAAGATAGCCAGTATCAAATATTCAGATGTCAAGGCTTTCTATAACAAGCTCATCAAAGAGAAGGGCTTCAAGCCTAACTCTATGGAGATTATTCACACCATCATTCACCCCGTATTTACTCTGGCCGTCCGTGATAACTACATCCGTATCAACCCGGCTACCGGAGCGATGGCGGAAATCAAAAAGAGCCACAACTGGGAGAAGCCAAAGCGTCACGCGCTGACCATCGCAGAGCAGACGGCATTTATTGACTATATGAGAAATCACAAAGTTTATAATCATTGGCTCCCCTTGTTCACTGTCTTGCTTGGTACTGGATGCCGTATCGGTGAAGCCATTGGCCTGCGCTGGGAAGACTGCGACTTTGACGAAGGAATCATCAGTATCAACCACAATATGGTCTACCGAAAGTATGAGGAAGACGAAAAGGCACGTTTCCATATCGTAACACCAAAAACAAGCGCCGGCGTCCGTATTGTGCCTATGTTGTCAGAGGTCAAAGCCGCTCTGCAGGCAGAATGGGAAACACAAAAGATAGTCGGGTTCAATGAGTCCGTTGTTGACGGGTATACTGGCTTCATCTTCCAAAACCGCTACGGCGATCCTCTCTCTCCTCATAGTGTCAACCGAGCTATTGACCGCATTTGTGCCGCCTACATCGAAGATGAAACGGTGCTGGCCGATCAAGAGGGGCGAGATCCTGTATTGATTCGTCACTTTTCTGCTCATAATCTGCGTCATACTTTCTGTACTCGGTTTTGTGAAAACGAGCGGAATATCAAAGTCATTCAGGAAATCATGGGTCATGCTGATATTGAAACTACCATGAACATCTATGCCGAAGCTACAAAGGAAAAGAAGAAAGAATCTTTCTCCAACCTCGAAGGAAAAATCAAGATCTCTTGAGGAGGATTTCAATGGGAAAGCTGATAGACCTTACCGACCGCACATTCGATATGCTGACCGTTATAAAAAGGGTTGAGGACAGAAAACCAGGCCGTCCTATGTGGTTGTGCCAGTGTGAGTGCGGCAATACCGTTGTCGTGTCCTCTACAAATCTGCTACGAACCAATAGTACAAAATCATGCGGCTGTCTTCGGCATACTCCCTCTCCCACCCTCATTGATTTGAGGGGCAAAACATTTGGCAAGTTGAAAGTAATAGAGAAAGATCCAGACTCAAAACCAGGTAAAGCGAAATGGGTTTGCGAATGCAAATGCGGAAATATCGTGTCTGTCCTCTCCGATAGTCTCCGCAATGGAAAAACCAGATCCTGCGGTTGCGCCCGATCTCAGATCAAGCATGACCTTACAAATCAGACGTTCGGCTTTCTTAAAGTAATCGAGCCGGTAAAAAACGAAAGGATCAAAGGTAATGAAACTCGCTGGAAATGCCTCTGCCAAAATTGTGGGCGCACCGTTGAGGTTAGCAGCTATTGGCTCAGGCACAGCGATCCTTATGGGCACTGCAAATGTACCAGATTTAACAAACCACTCTAAGGCCATTTACAGCCTCTCTAAGCGTTCTAAATTTTAGGGGTAAAACTACCCTCGGAAATCCCAATCGTCGCTCCTGCGTTACCCAGCGGCTCAGCTGGCAAAAAAAATAGGGTGCAGAAATAAATCTGCACCCTATAATTTTTTAGCCTCTGCCCTTGCTTTTGCCTTTGCCTTTGCCTCCACCGCACTTAGCCATTTTCGACACCTCTTTCCTTCTTGGTCTTATTAAAAAAGAGAGTCAGCCCGTAGGCTAACTCTCTGTGGTAACACTGTGGTATTTTCGGCAAATGTGGTAAAGCTGTGGTAAAATAAAAATCGCCACTTAATTATCACAATTTTTTGTCCAGAAAACAAGCGTTTTATCTTTATTTTTGCGTATTTTATAACTTTTTTAGAGTGTTAATCTCCGAGGGGCTTCATCGTGGGGAACAGAATGACATCCCTAATGGAATCGCAGCCGGTCAGAAGCATGGCGCAGCGGTCTATGCCTATGCCGAGGCCGCCGGTGGGGGGCATGCCGTACTCGAGGGCGTTTATGAAGTCGGTGTCCATCATGCCGGCCTCGTCGTCGCCCTTCGCGCGCAGTTCGACCTGCTTTTCGAAGCGGGCCTTCTGGTCGATGGGGTCGTTGAGCTCGGAGAAGGCGTTGCCCATCTCACTGCGGCAGATGAAGAGCTCGAAGCGCTCGGTGAGGCGCGGGTCCTTCGGACTGCGCTTGGCGAGCGGAGAAACGTCGACGGGGTGCATGGTGATAAAGGTGGGCTGTATCATGAGCTGCTCGACCTTCTGGTCGTAGCACTCGTAGAGCGCATGGCCCCAGGTGGGCTCCTTGCCGTCCATGTCAACGCCGACGGACTTTGCGGCGGCCACGGCATCGGCATCGTTGTCGATGGCCATGAAGTCCACGCCCAGGTGCTTCTTGACAGCCTCGGCCATGGTCATTCTCGGCCAGCCGGGAGCGAGGGATATGTGCTCGCCCTGCCACTCGACGTCATAGGTGCCGAGTATCTCCATCGCAGCGCCGGAGAGCAGATCCTCAAAGAGGTCCATCATGTCGTTGAAGTCGGCGTAGGCCTGATAGAGCTCAACGGTGGTGAACTCCGGGTTGTGGCGGGTGTCCATGCCCTCATTGCGGAAGATGCGGCCTATCTCATAGACGCGCTCAATGCCGCCAACGATGAGGCGCTTGAGGTGCAGCTCAGTCGCGATGCGCATGTACATGTCTATATCCAGCGCGTTGTGGTGCGTTATGAAGGGACGGGCCGTGGCGCCGCCGGAGATGGTGTTGAGCACCGGGGTCTCGACCTCCATGAAGCCGCGGCCCTCAAGGAAACGGCGGACGTAGCTCACAAACTTGGAGCGTATCTCAAAGTTGCGGCGGCTCTCGTCGCTCATGATGAGGTCGACATACCTCTGGCGGTACTTGAGCTCCACATTGGTCATGCCGTGGAACTTCTCAGGCAGAGGACGCAGGCTCTTGGAGAGCAGTGTCACGCTTTCAACGTGGATGGAGACCTCGCCGGTCTTGGTTTTGAACACGTAGCCGGAGACTCCGATGATATCGCCTATGTCGTACTTGCGGAAGTCCGCGAACTCCTGCTCGGATACGGAATCGGAGCGGACGTAGAGCTGTATCTGGCCTTTATCGTCCTTGATGTGGCAGAATATGGCCTTGCCCATGCCGCGCTTGGACATGATGCGGCCTGCGGCCTGGACGGTCTTGCCCTCGAAGGCCTCATAGCCTTCCTTTATCTCACTCGACCACGCACTGCGGACGAAACGGGTCAGCTTGAAGGGATCGCGTCCCTCCTCCTGGAGCGCCGCGAGCTTCTCACGGCGTATCTGAAGTATTTCGGAGAGCTCCTGCTCCGGGGCCTGGTTTCTGGTCTCCTCGCTCATTTATCCCCTTATCCCTTCTCAAGCGTTCTCTACGGAGAGTATGGTGAACTTCATAGTGCCGGCGGGGGCCTCTATCGTCACGGTCTCGCCGACCTTGTGGCCGAGCAGTCCGCGGCCTATCGGGCTCTCGTCGGAGATGCGGCCGGACATGGGATTGGCCTCCTGGGAGCCGACTATCTGGTATTCCGTCTCCTCGTTCTCGTCCACGTCGAGTATTTTGACGCGGCTGCTGAGCGCCACGACGCCCTTGTCCATGTCCTGCTTTTCGATTATCTCGGCCTTCTCGATGAGGGCCTTGAGCTCGGCTATCTTGGAGTAGAGCTTGCCCTGCTCGGTCTTGGCCTCGTCGTACTCGCTGTTCTCGGACAGGTCGCCGAAGGAGCGGGCCTCCTTTATGAGCTCGGAGACCTCCTTTTCGCGTACGGTCTCGAGATAGTGCAGCTCCTGCTTTATCTCGTCGTACCGCTCCTGACTCATTTTGTACTTGCTTTCAGCCGCCATTACTGATCTTCCTCTCAAAATATATGTTTGTTGCTGAATTCTTTTTTATATAGTGAGCCGGTCCCGGCCCGTTGTATTATAGTAAGCTTTTCCCTGTCTGTCAACCGTCGGGAGCTCAGGTCTGCCACTGTACCTCGGAGAGCGCGGCGCTCAGCTGAGCGTCGCCGCTGTCGGTGAGCGCAACGTCGATATCCGGGCGCAGGCCGCCCTCTGCTGAGAGGTCGGTGCGGGTCGGGGTGAGATATTTGCCGTTGGAGATATGCACGGCGCTGCCGTCCGAGAGCTCAACGGTTATCTGGCTGCGCCCCTTACCCGTCGTGCGCTCGCCCACAACGGTGGCCCAGTTATAGTCCTTGAGCGCTGCTGCGAAAAACTCCGCCGCCGCATAGCTGTCGGCATTCACGAGCACTGCCATTGGCATGTCGAGACAGATGTTGTTTGACTTGGTAACTTCCTCGGCGCCCGTGGAATCAACGTACACAAGTATGTCGCCCGAGGGCAGGATATAGTCGAGCAGCGTCACCATTTCGCTGTACAGGCCGCCGGGATTGGTACGCACGTCGAACACGAAGCCCAGCGCACCGTCCGCCAGCAGGCTTTCCACAGCCGCGATAGCTGCCTCACCGGAGCCCGCATCGAAGCTGAGTATGCGCACGTATCCGATGCTGCCTTCCAGCATCTTATACGACACAGGGTTCGAATACACGACGCTGCAGTCTACATTCACAGTCGTCTCATTGCCGTCGACGTTGATTATCTTGACGGACACGCTCTTGCTCAGGTTGGAGCTGATATAGCTGCGAGCGTCACCTATGGTCATGCTGGTGAGGTCCTCGTCGTTGACGGCTAGGATTATCTCACCCTCCTCAAGTCCGGCGTTGGCCGCAGGGGAGTCCGCCGTGACACCCTTGATAACGAAACCGCCGGTCTCCGTGTCCTTGTCGAGGCTGACGCCGAGGCCGGTGTACTGGTTCGAGGAATAGAGCTTGTAGGCCTCGTACTCAGAGGGGCTCATGTAGTAGCTCCACTTGTCCCCCAGGCCGTCCACCATAGCGGCAAAGGCCGCGGAAGAGACGTTCTCCTCGTTGATGTCATCCACGAAGTTGCTGTCCAGGACATTCTTTATCTCGAGGTATTTCATGGCCTGGGTGTAGTTGTCCCCGCTGCCGATACGGTCGCGCTCACCGCGCACGGTGAGGCCGTAGGTCGCGGCCACACAGATGGCACACACCAGTATAAACGCCCAGAAGCGTATCTTTATGCCGAAAAATGCGCGCAGGAGCCCGCCGAATCTGTTTTTCATGCTTTTCCTCCCATCCGCCGGGCTTTTGCCCGCATATGCCGTTATACGGGCGGCCTTATTCGGGCCGCCCGTTGGTGGTTTTATGCTACTTTACGTCGCCTATCAGGCGTCCGGAGCAAGTGTGTAGTTGGAGAAATAGGACAGCGGGTCCACTGTGGAGCCGTTGACTCTTATCTCAAAGTGCAGATGCGGACCGGTGGCCCAGCCGGTTGAACCGACGTATCCAATGACGTCGCCCTGGGTGACGGTCTGTCCGGCAGACACCGTGAGGCTGCTCATGTGCGCGTAGAGCGTGTAGTCGCCGTTGGAGTGGTAGATGGTGACATAGTTGCCGTAGGACGAGCTGTACGTCGCGACGGCGACGGTGCCGCTGTCAGCAGCCAGCACCTCGGAGCCCGCGGAGCCGGCGATGTCTATGCCCGAATGCGGACGCTCATCGCCGAAAAGCGGGTGCTCGCGCATACCATAGGCGCTGGTGACATAGGTGCTGGAGGGGCAGGGCCAGATATAGGTGCCGGTGGCCGTGGAGCCGGTACCGGTGTATTCCTGACCGCTCTCGGCGGCCTCCTGCCTTGCAGCCTCCTCCTCGGCCTGCATCTGAGCGATTATGGCGTTGATGGAGGCCTGTGCGGCGGCCTCGGCGGCCGCTGCCTTGGCGTATTCCTCCTTGGCGGCGTCTATGTCCTCCTGGAGCTGGTTGATGACCTCGACGGCAGCGGCTATCTGCTCCTCGAGCTCCGCCTTCTCCGCCTCGAGCGTCTCCTGCTTCTCGCCGAGCTGCTCAAGCGTGGCCTCATACTCGGCCTTAACCTGCTCAGTGGTCTCGCGCGCGGCCTTGTATTCCTCAAAGAGGCGCTTGTCCGCGTCCATTATCTCGCCTATCATGTCAATGGCAGAGAGCACGTCGGAGAGGCTGCGGCACTGGAACAGGATGTCCAGATATGTATAGCTGCCTTCCTCCTCCATGGCACGCACGCGCTTGCAGTAGAGCTCATATTGCTCCTGCTCAGCGGCCTCCGCCTCGGCAAGCTCAACAGCCTTGTCCTCGATAAGGCCCGTGTAGACGTCTATCTGCTCGTTTATGAGCTCTATCTCCTGACGGGCCAGCTCATTCTTCTCGTCCATCGCAGCCTTCTGGTCTATGACGTCGGCCTGCTGGGCGACTAGGTCGTCAATAGTGGTCTGTATGCTTGCCTGCTGGCTCTGAAGCTCTGATTTCTGCTGCTCCAGAGCGTCGATCTGGTCCTGCCCGCCCGTCGCAAGCGCGCCGAGGGAGCCCACCACGGACACCACCAGCGTCACCATCATAAGAAACGCGAGAACGATGCAGATTACGGATATTGCTTTTTTCTTCATTGGTATCTCCTATGCGCTCAGACCTTCAGGTAGTTCCTTATTGCACTGGAGCCGCCGACTACGCCGACGAGCACGCCCACCGCAAGATAGGCGCCCAGCAGCGGGAGCATGACCTCGGAGAAGGGCACGACGCTCAGCAGCGTGCCCGCAACGCCGGTCACTATCTTTCCGGTCACGAGGTTGTAAAGCCCCCACTCGATGAGATAGGCCAGGCCGCCGCCCACTACGCCGAGCACAAGGCCCTCGACTATGAAGGGGCAGCGTATGAAGCCGTTGGAGGCGCCGACCATCTTCATTATCGCTATCTCCTCGCGGCGAGTGAAGGTCGCGAGCTTTATCGTGTTCGACATGATGAAGAAGGACACGACGATGAGGATAATGATGAGGATGAGCGATACAACGCTTACGATGTTTCTCGCCGTGATGAAGGCCTGCGCGTAGTCAAGATGGGCGTTCACCTTGGCGATGCCGTCCACCGCCTCAAGGTCGGACTTGGTCTGGCTCATGAGGCTGATGTCAGTCAGATGGATGACGTACCTGTGACGGAACACGGAGGCGTCAAGGATGTCGAAAAGCTCGGGGTCATAATCCTCCTTGAAGTCCTCCATGGCTTCCTCGTTGGTGATGAATTCAACGCTGGCTACGTTGGGCACGGACTCGACCAGCGGCTGGAGCGCTTGGGCCTCGTCGAGCGTCAGCGCGTCGTCTACGAAGGCGACGACCTCGTTCTCAGACTCAAGGCCGGCTATCATGTCGTTGATATTCACGACCAGCAGCCCGAAGCTGCCCATGATGATGAGGCAGGCCATGATTATCGTGACGGTGGCAAAGCTCATAAGTCCGTGGCTGAATATGCCGGTGAAGCCGGATTTTATCAGATATCCAAGTCTATTCATAGTTGTAGTACCCGTCCATTCCGTCGCTTATGACATGGCCGTCATCGATGGCCACAACGCGCTTGGAGAAGGCGTTCACAAGCTCCTTTTCGTGCGTGACGACCAGCACCGTGGTGCCCAGCTCGTTTATCTTCTCGAGCAGGAGCATGAGCTCCAGGCTGCGCACGGGGTCGAGGTTGCCGGTGGGCTCGTCCGCGATTATCATACGCGGGCTGTTCACCAGCGCCCTGGCGATGGCCACACGCTGCTGCTCGCCGCCGGAAAGCTCCTGCGGGTAGCGCTTTTCGCGTCCCTTGAGGCCGACCAGCTCGAGCACGTAGGGTACGCGCTCCCTTATGTCCTTGTTTGCCGCTCCGACAACGCGCATTGCAAAGGCAACGTTGTCGTAAACCGTCATCTTGTCGATGAGGCGGAAGTCCTGGAAGATGACCCCCAGCGTCCGGCGCAGCATGGGCAGCTTGCGGCGCTTTATGCGGCGCATATCAAAGCCGTTGACCGTTATCTCGCCCGAGGCGGCCTGCACCTCGCCGGTGAGGAGCTTGATTATCGTGGTCTTGCCGGAGCCGGAGGGTCCGACGAGGAACACGAATTCCCCCTCGTTGATCTCGAGATCCACGCCGTTGAGCGCCTCAGTGCCGCTGCTGTCGTAGATCATCGTGACGTTGTTCATCTGAACCATAGGTTTACGTGCCTCCGTTTGTCCCCGTCACTCAGTATTTCGAGGTATTCTGCGTGTCGAGGTATTTTTTGACCATCATCGCGACCTTGAACACGATGGCGTGGTCAAACTCGCGCAGGTCCAAGCCGGTGATCTTCTTTATCTTCTCAAGCCTGTACACCAGGGTATTGCGGTGGACGTACAGCTTGCGGCTTGTCTCAGATACGTTCAGGTTGTTCTCAAAGAACTTGTTTATAGTCTCCAGCGTGTCCGGATCCAGGGCCTCGATGGGGTTCTTCTTGAAAACCTCGGAGAGGAACATCTCGCAGAGGGTGGTGGGCAGCTGGTAAATGATGCGGCCGATGCCGAGATTCTCGTAGTTGATGATGGACTTCTCAGTGTCAAACACCTTGCCGACCTCGATGGCGACCTGGGCTTCCTTGTAGCGGTCGGCCAGCTCGCGCAGGTGGTAAGCCGTGGTGCCGATGCCGATGACGGTCTTGACCAGCAGCTCGCTCTTGACGGCGTTCTCGATGTTCTCGGCCACAGCGATGATGTCCTCGGGCCGCTCCTCACGCGTGAGCTCCTTGATGACGACGATGTCGGTCTCGCTCACGGACAGGACGAAGTCCCTCTGCCTGTCGGGGAAGAGGTTCTGGATGACCTCCAGCGCCGCCACATCGGAACGGTCGAGCTGGCGGACGAGGTAGACGGAGCGGGGCACGTCGGTGACGAAGTGCAGCTCCTTGGCGCGTACGTATACGTCGCCGGGAAGGATGTTGTCGGAGATGATGTTCTTGACGAAGGTGGCCTTGTTGTGCTTCTCCTCGTAGTTCGTGCGTGCCTCATTCATCGCGACGGACGCGAGGATGCACACGCTGCGGGCAACGGCATCATGCCCGGCCACGAACACCGCGTAGTCGAAACGCGAGCCTGTGACGCCGAGCAGCTTATATGTTCTGACGGCTGAAGTGAAAATTTGTTCCGGGTTATCCGCAAGCGCGGCCTGCAGGTCGTCGAGATGCGAGCCAATCATAGAAAGCTCGCTGCACGCTATGACGAAGCCCTGCTCGTCCACCACGCCTATGCACCTGTCGGTGGCCTCCTTCATCTGGACTATTACGCTCTGAAACACCCTGCTTGACATATTTAGCATCCTCCCTGTTGAACAAAAGCCTTTTCGCTTCCGCACTAGCTCTCCCCCGGCGTTTTGCGGGCTTTAGTTATAATATACAATACTCGTCGATTTTTCGTTTAACATAATAATACATTTATGTGCAAAGTTCAATAGAAAAATGTGTTCTTTTTGTGAACATTTAAGTTTTTCGTTGTCAAATGGCACAAATTAGGCTTTTCCATTCGTTCAAAATTGCGTCAAAGCAAGGCTTTTCGACTTCTCGTCAAGCTCACGAAGCTCGCCGGGGCGCGAGCCGTCCGGCAGAGAAAGCGCGCCTATCGAAAGCCGTCGCAGGCTCACCACGGGCTTTCCTCGCGAAGCCAGCATGCGCTTCACCTGGTGATATTTGCCCTCCGTGATGCGCACGAGACAGCTAGAATCTCCGAGCGGCTCCAGCCCCGCCGGCAGACAGCATGTGCCGTCAGAGAGCGTCAGACCGGCGGCAAAAGCCGCTGCGTCCTCCTCTGTCACCGGGGATTCCGTCCCCGCAAGGTAGCACTTTTCCACCTTCGACTTGGGCGAGATGACGCGGTGAGCATAGTCGCCGTCATTAGTGAGCAGCAGCAGTCCCGTGGTGTCCCGGTCGAGCCGCCCCACGGGAAAGAGGCCGAGGCCCCGGTATTCCTCGGGCAGAAGCTCGAGCACGGTAGGCAGGCTGCGGTCCTCAGTAGCGCAGACGTATCCCGCTGGCTTATCAAGCATAAAGTATCTGTACTTCGTGTGCTCTAAGTCATGCATGAGCCCATCCAGCTGGCAGGTGACCATCCGCTCCGGGA
>OGWU01000159.1_pt1 | contig 42861 bp, 36 predicted proteins | sample 1576071 | NCBI WGS metagenome assembly OGWU01 (sample SAMEA3541582, study PRJEB24748) | human gut metagenome | biome: human gut; feature: human-associated habitat; material: faeces | place: China | collected 2012
AAGCCGCAGCAAGCGGCTTCCACCGCACCGGCCTTTGACTTCGGCCTGCCCTCTGTTGCCAATGTGGGAGCGCAGGTGGTGGTCAATCCATCGTCAAAAAACGTGGCTGCCGTAAACTGGAGCTTGACCAAGGGCGGTTTTCTCGGCATACAGACAAGTGGAGCCTATCAAGGTACGCTCAACGCAAACGGCGGCAGCATTTCTTTTGGTGAGCCGGGAACGTACACGCTCACCGCCACCGCGCAAAATAGCGCGGGCAAAACCGTGACCGTTTCCCAGCAAATCGAAATCATAGCGGTTGGCAAATTTGCCTTTGGCTTGCCCAAAACGGCCTACACCGACACCGTTGTGGATGTTGAGGTGCTGGAGGGCGTAGACGGGACGATTGTGTGGAGCATCGCCAAGGATAACCAAGCCCTTGCACTTGCGGACGCTTTTTCCGGGACGCTTGCGGACAGCGGCGGTTTCATCACTTTCCGGCAAGCAGGAAAGTATACGCTGACCGGCAAAGCGAATGCTGGCAAAGCTTACACAGCGGAGATAACCATATATCCGCTCATGCGAATCCCCTTTACGCTCCCCGTCACAACCTACCGCAACATAGACGCCACCGTTCAGATGGGTGAAACCTATCTCGATGGACAGACCATAGCATGGAGCGTGGAACAGGGCGGCGCGGCAGCGGAGCATACCGGAACCCTGAGCAATGATGGCGGTTCGCTTTCCTTCCCGGCACTTGGCATATACAGCGTTACCGCCAGCGTTGGGGACACGCACACCGGGCGGGTGTTCTCGGAAACCCGTCAAATCCGCGTGGTAAACCAGCGTCCCAACGCCCCGGAGGGCAGCGCCACCGTCACCGCCACACGCAACAGCGGCAAGGTGCTCATCGAGTTTGCGGCTACTGCCACAGACCCGGACGGGGATCAAGTCACGCTGGAATGGATGAGCCGGGGTGACGATTATTTCACCGCGGGAAGCCACATGGTTCGCGTCCGTGCGCGGGACAGTGTGGGCGACTATTCATCATGGACGCCCGTTTCCTTTGAAGTACCCAACACGCCCCCGGATACGCCGGTTGGCGCTGCCACCATCCACCGTGACAACGTGGTGAGCCGCAAGGCGTATGTGACCTTCGACGCAACCTCCACCGACCCGGACGGCGACTCCGTGACCTATGAGTGGGAAAACCGCGCAGCAGATGATTATTACACGCTTGGCGCATACACCGCCCGCGTCCGGGCGCGGGACAGCTTCGGCGCATATTCCGATTGGGCTGACGTACCCTTTGAGATCACCAACCAAGCCCCGGAGCGTCCCGTCATCACCCGCACTCCAGCAGAACCGTTCATTTTACCCGGCAACACCGTTACCATGACCGCAAGCGCAGTTGACCCGGACGGGGACACGCTGGAATACATTTGGGAGAACCGCCCCAGCGAAACGTATGCCTACCCCGACGGCAGGCAGATCGTGAAGGTGAAGGCCGTGGACGCTTTCGGTGCGGAAAGCCCCACGAAGCGCATCATGTTCCTCATGGGCGACCCCAACCGCGCGGGTAATCTCATGCTGACCGGCCCGGACAGCAGCCTTTCCGAGCCCGGCATTGAAGATGCAACGTTGATTTATTATAAGTTCATCGTTCCACCCGTGGACGGCCATTACGGGCAGGACTTTGGACGGGTACGCGGATACAACAGATTAACGGGACAATGGGATCAGTTGGACTATGGAACCACCTCCAACGGTATCTCCTTTGAACGCACATTGCAGGCAGGAATATACACCAAATTAGACCTGTATTATTTTACCAACCACGACTGCATGTATAACAAAAGCAACATTACCTATGTTGCTTTGTTCGAGTTTGACGAGCTGGACGAGTAACAAAAAGCCAAGGGAAACGGGCGTTTTTCTCCCGTTTCCCTCTTGCTTGATATGGGAGGAAGAACATGAAAACCATCAATGCGGGATATACCATTATCGACCGCTTTACTGTTGGCGAACAGGGCTTTGCGGTCGGCGAAAGCAAAACAGCCCCATCCCCGTATGTGACATGGCAATATCGTGCGGCAGACCCGGAGCATTTCTTTTGGGGTCACTATTTCAACGAGAAAACGGCGGCGTATGAGGATTATAGGAAGCGCATTGACGACGAGGTGCGGGACTTGGCGGAGAATGCTCGCTCGCGCCAATATGACGAAACGGGCAACCTGTGTCAGTTGGACAAGCGCCGGGATGAGCCGGTAAGATAGAAAGGAGGCCCTCATGCCCAACAGAATACAGACACTTGCGGCGCTGTCACGGGAAACCGGGCAGCGCATCGTCAGCAGCCCCGAAGAATGGCAGGCGTTTCTTCGGGCGGCGGCGCGGCTTTATAAATACCCCTTCGAGGAGCAGCTTCTCATTTATGCCCAACGGCCCGACGCCACCGCCTGCGCCAAGATAGAGCAATGGAACAAAAGCGTATATCATCGTTGGGTGAAACCGGGCGCAAAGGGCATCGCGCTCATCGACACTACCGGCGCATATCCACGGCTCAAATATGTGTTCGACGCGGCGGATACGCGGGAAACCCCGTACAGCCGCCCCTTACAGCTTTGGCAATTCCGGGCGGAATATGCTGAGCAGGTTTCTGAGGAACTGCAAAACCACTTTGGCGAAATTGCAGCGGAGCAGGACTTTGCCAGACAGCTTCACAGCATTATTGAAAACGCGGTGGAGGATAATTTAGGGGACTATGTTTCCGCTCTCGCTTCAGTAGCCGATGGAAGCCAGTTTGCCGACACCGACGATATTACCATGCAGGCGCTTTTGCACATTGCGGTCGCCACCAGCGTTGAGTATGTGATATTTTCACGGCTTGGCCTGTCCACAGACCATATCACCGAGGATGACTGGCTGGCGATCTCCCTTTTTGACACCCTTGAAACCGCCGCCCAGCTTGGAGCCGCCGTAAGCGACATTTCAGAGATGGCGCTCAGGCAAATCGAACGCACGGTAAAATTCATAGAAAAAGAGCGCGGCACATTTGCAAATCCCGCGCCGGTATTGGACAATGAACTTGAAAAAGAAATCGAAAGGAGTGCGCGATATGGAACTGACTTACAGACAGGAGGCCAATTACCTCATCCCCGACCTGACGTTGGGAGAGCAGCCGAAGGAGCCGCTGGGCAAGTACGGGATGCTGCGCAAGAGGTTTTTGAAGGAACACAGGAAAGGGACTTACGCGGGGCTGGTGCTGAACGGAACGCTGCAAGCGCACCTTTTGGAGATAGACCAGACCGCGCGGACGCAGGTGGAGCAGACGATGCAGCAAATGGCGGAAGCCGAGGGCGTGACGGAAGTCTTGAAAGCAGCCGACCAGATGGCTTGGGTGGGCAGGATGAACAACATCAAGAACCGAGCAGAGGAAATGGTACTGAACGACTTGATATACAGCTAACGGAGGAAAAATCAGAAAAGGCGGAGAGCACAAAGCTCCCCGCTTTTTTATCTGAAAACCTTATTTTTGGCGCTTTGAAGAAGGCGTTTTACACCAAAGGCCATGCTCCTGCTGACATCGCGGCGTTTTACCGGCAAAATGCCGATTACGACGTCCGTTCCCATTATATGAGCGAGGCGTTTGATGACGCATACACAGAGCTGCTTGTAGATGGCGTCCGTGTTGGCTATAAAAGGCAGAAAAACGGCTTGCTTATGTGGGAAGGCTCATATCTCTCCCGCACATCGGAGTCACTTTTTAATTGGAGCGTTATCAACGAGTTTACGGGGCATTTGCTTGAACAGGGCGAGCTTGTGCAAACGGAACAGGTCACGCTTTTTGACAGCGAGATTGCAGGCGGCGAACCTGCGCTTCCCACCATACAGGCGCAGATGGGCAATATCCGGGAGGCGCAATCCGGACAGCTTTCGCTTTTGTCCGTATCCCAGCAGGCCATTGACGAGGTGTTTTGCAGCGCGGGCAACGAAGAAAACGGAAACCTCCGCATCTGCGCATACGTCCAGGCAGGCCATACGGATGAGGAACTGGCGGCATTTCTGCGTGAGGAATATGACACAGGCGGGCTTGGTATCCACACTGCCGAGGGGCAGATCGCCGCATGGTGGGATGAAAATGGCGTCCGCATAGCGCAGGGCAAGCGCGCCCGCTCCGAAAACAGCCGCCTGCTTGCATGGGAGGAGGCCGCAAGGCGCACCCGTGAACTGCTGGAGCTTGGGCGGTATATGTCCGCCGACGATTTGCAGCGCGTCAACGAAAACGAGCGAAAAGAAATTGCCGAGCGGCTATGGTATCTGGACAGGGATATAGAAGGCGGGCATTTGCTGGAGGAAACGGTTTTCAAGCGAGGCTTCCCGGAGGATACCGTCCGTATTGCGCAGGAACTTGCGGATGCGGAGCAGCGCGAAGCATATCTTGCGGCGCTTTCGTCTCTGGCTGAGCGGTACGCACAAGATAGAAATGCTTTACGCTACCATAACCACAAAATCGGCAGGCTCATGGAACGGCTTGCCGCTCTTGACAGTGAACCCATAGACTTTCAAGCCAACGCGCCTATTGTCCACACGGACGCCGATTATTTCATCACCGAAGATGAGATCGACCGTATGCTTACAGGCGGCAGCGGCGTTGAGCACGGCAAATACCGCATCTATCTCTACTTTGCAGAACAGCATACCGCCGCTGAAAAGGCCTCATTTCTCAGAAAAGAGTATGGCACAGGCGGATTTGGACGCAAGGGCTACGATGAGTCCCACGATGGTAAAGGCATAACCTTTTCCCGTGGGCGCGCCATGAAGCCCTACGAAAAGCTAACGCTCACCTGGCCGCAGGTGACCCGGCGTATCGACGCGCTCATCACGCAAGGCCGGTATCTGAACGAAGCGCAGCTTGCACACCTTCCCACCTATCAGCAGGAGCAGGCCGAACGGCAGGCAAAATACGCTGCCGAGCGTGCGCTGCGGGATGCGGAACGCGCTCTGCGGGAAGCAGCGCAGGAAGAATTGCGGCAAGCCGCCGCCCAGATGGAGAACCGGCGCAAGACCGGAGAATACCGATTTACCCTTGGCGACGATGTTCGCCTGAACGGGCAGACGCATACGCTTCTATCCCTTGCCGGGGATATGGCGGAACTGACCGACCCGAAGTTCCCGCTTCTGACTGTGACCTATCCCCGCTCCGAGTTTGAAAGCATGGTGCGTAATGACCAGGCGAACGATCATCTGCTTGTGCAGGAGCCGGACTTGGACGCCGATGAATTGACCGATGAGCATGAAGAAACAGGAAATGCTCACGCCACAGGGTACGACATAGGGGATATGGTCTATATGGAGGGCGGAAAACCCTATCTGATCTCCGATATATCCGAAACCGAAGTGCGGCTATCCGACCCGGAGCATCAACCGCCCCGCCTTCCCCTCCACCGCAGCGAACCCATTGCCAACTTTGAACGGCTTTTGTTGCGGGATGCGCGTAATCGTCCGTTTACGGATTATTTGGCGTCCGACTTGGATGAGGTCAACGCGGATTTGCGGGACGCTCTTGTTTTCGGCCTTTTGGATGAGCAGAGCATGAGCCGGATAGGGCAATGGTTTCGGGAAGGAGCGGGCAATCACAGCATTGCGGAGCAGCTTAGCGAAGCCTGTGCCGGTGAAGCGGAAAGCATCGAACTCACCACCGGCGAAACGGCGGACTATTTTGCGGACGCCAATGGCTTTACCGTAGAGCTACAGGACAAGTTTAACAGCCGCCTGTCCGCGTCATGGCAGCAGATCGCCCCTATTTTGCGTGCGCTGTATATGCGGGGGATGGACGGAATATCTCTGCCGCCGCAGGAACAAACGCCGCTTGCGGAACAGCCTCCTGTCACAGCTAATGTACAGCCGCAAACAACAACGGAAACCATTGCGATCTATCCCGCTGAAAAGAACAACCTTCCCTACGATATTGTCATAGAGCGCATGCATATCGGCGAGCCTGAGCGGACGCCCGCCCAAGCGCAGCCCAAACCGCCCAACTACCGCATCACCGACGATAATCTTGGCCACGGCGGGCAAAAGGCGAAGTATCAGATGAACATTGCCGCTATCCGTACCCTGCAAGCCATCGAAGCAGAGGGGCGTTTTGCCACATCCGACGAGCAGGAAATTCTATCCCGTTATGTAGGCTGGGGCGGCGTTGCGGACGTTTTTGACCCGTCAAAGGAGAATTGGGCGGACGAATACGCCGAGTTAAAAAGCCTATTGACCGAACAGGAATACGAAGCGGCCCGCGCCAGCACCCTCAACGCCCACTACACCAGTCCCACAGTCATCCGGGCGATCTACGAGGCGATAGGCAACATGGGCTTTACCACCGGCAACATCTTGGAGCCTTCTTGCGGCGTGGGCAATTTCTTCGGGATGCTGCCCGAAGGCATGATGGACAGCAAACTGTACGGCGTGGAGCTTGACCCCATCACCGGGCGCATTGCCAAACAGCTTTACCCACACGCGGACATTCAAATCAAGGGCTTTGAGGAAACCCAGCACCCGGACAGCTTCTTTGACATAGCGGTGGGCAACGTGCCTTTCGGAAATTACTCTATACCAGATAAGCGTTACGACAAACAGCACCCGCTCATCCACGATTATTTCTTTATGAAAACCTTGGACAAGGTGCGTCCGGGCGGCGTCGTGGCCTTCATCACCAGCAAAGGCACGATGGACAAGAAAGACCCGTCCGTGCGCCGATACCTTGCGGAACGTGCAGAGCTGCTGGGCGCGGTGCGTTTACCCAACAACGCTTTTCAAGCCAATGCCGGTACGGAAGTTACAACGGACATTCTTTTCCTGCAAAAGCGGGAGCGGCCTGCCATATCCGAACCCGATTGGGTGCAGCTTGGAGAGAGCGCCGAAGGATATTCTATCAACCGATACTTTGCGGATAATCCCCACATGGTATTGGGCGAACTGACCGAGGAAAGAACTCAGTACGGCAAGATGGAATACACCGTTGCCCCCATCCCCGGCGCTGACCTTTCCGAGCAGCTACGGGAGGTCGTATCTCATATTCAAGGCAGCTATCAGGAGCCGGAGCGGGACTTTGACGAACCCGCCGAGGAAAACGAGTTTATCCCCGCCGACCCCAATATCCCCAACTACAGCTTCGGCGTTTCAAACGGCAAGCTGTATTACCGCATCGACAGCCAAATGCGCCCGGCTGACGCCTCCCAGACCGCACAGGGACGCATACGTGGGCTTATAGGATTGCGGGAATGTACCCGCAGGCTCATCGAGTACCAGCTTGAAAACAGCCCGGATGAGATCATCGCACGGGAACAGGCGCAGTTTAACGCCCTATATGACCGTTACGTCGCCCAATACGGGCGCATTACCAGCCGGGGAAACAGCATGGCGTTTTCGGACGATACCGCTTACCCGCTGCTTTGCTCACTTGAGGAACTGGACGAAAACGGCGCTTTTAAGGCCAAGGCCGATATGTTCACAAAGCGCACCATCCGCGCGCAGCAAACCGTTACCCATGTGGACACAGCGGAAGAAGCATTGGCGGTTTCCATAGGAGAGCGGGCGCGGGTGGATCTCGCTTTCATGTCCGAACTTTCTGGCATGAGCGAGGAGGAGCTTGCAACAAAGCTCCGGGGCGTCATCTTTCTGAACATCGGCGGCGCGGACACGCAGGATAAGGCGTATGTGACCGCCGACGAATACCTTTCGGGCAACGTGCGGGAAAAGCTGGCGCTTGCAATGGCCGCGCAAGCCGCAGACCCCGATGGCCCGTATGCTGTGAACGTGGAGGCGCTCACCGCCGCACAACCAACGGACTTGCAGGCGGGCGATATAGAAGTGCGCCTTGGTTCCACATGGATACCGCCAGAGGTGGTGGGGCAATTCATGTATCAACTGCTCAATACCCCGTCCTATCGCAAGCACAAGATCAAGGTGTTGTTTTCCTCCCATACGGCCATCTGGAATGTCACCGGCAAAAGCGAGGACTACGACAACACCGCCGCCAACCTCACCTATGGCACAAAACGCATCAGCGCGTATAAGATCATCGAAGAAACGCTGAACCTCCGGGATGTACGCATCTTTGACAACGCCATTGACGCAAACGGCAATGAGATCAGGGTGCTGAACAAAAAGGAGACCGTTATCGCCCAGCAAAAGCAGCAGGCCATACGGGAGGCATTTCGTGACTGGATATGGAAGGAGCCGAAGCGCCGGGAGCGGTTGGTTCGGCTATACAACGACAAGTTTAACGCCATCCGGCCACGGGAGTATGACGGCTCCCACATCCAATTCCACGGCATGAACCCGGAGATCGAGCTGCGGCCTCATCAGAAGAACGCCGTGGCTCGTATCCTATACGGCGGCAATACGCTGCTTGGCCATGTTGTGGGCAGCGGCAAGACCTATACCATGGCGGCAGCGGCAATGGAGGCAAAACGGCTGGGGCTTTGTCACAAGCCCATGTTCGTCGTACCCAACCACCTGACCGAGCAATGGGCCAGCGAGTTCTTACAGCTTTACCCGGCGGCGAACATCCTTGTGACCTCAAAAAAGGAGTTTGAGCGGCACCGACGCCAGCGGTTCTGTTCCCGCATAGCGACAGGGGATTACGACGCCGTGATCATCGGTCACAGCCAGTTTGAGAAGATACCCGTAAGCATAGAGCGCCAACGGGCGCATATTCAGGAGCAGATCGATGAGGTGATGCGCGGCGTCAGCGAAGCAAAGGCGAAAAACGCCGAGCGGTTCACCATCAAGCAAATGGAGCGCGTCCGTAAATCACTTGAGGCCAGACTGAAAAAGCTTAACGGCACCGAGAAAAAGGACAATGTGATCACCTTTGAAGAATTGGGCGTTGACCGGCTTTTTGTAGACGAAGCCCACGGCTTCAAAAACCTCGCCGCGTTTACAAAGATGCGCAACGTAGCGGGCATATCCCAGACCGAAGCGCAGAAAAGCAGCGATATGTTTATGAAAACGCGCTATCTTGACGGGCTGACGGGAAATCGCGGCGTGGTATTCGCTACCGGTACGCCCATCTCTAACACGATGGTGGAGATGTATACCATGCAGCGGTATCTGCAATACGACGAATTGGCGCGGCAGGGTCTTTCTCACTTTGACGCCTGGGCCTCCACCTTTGGGGAAACCATCACGGCCATGGAGCTTGCTCCGGAAGGAACCGGCTTCAGGCTTAAAACACGGTTCGCCCGGTTCTTCAATCTGCCGGAGCTGACCGCCATGTTCCGGGAGGTCGCGGATATTCAAACGGCGGATATGCTAAACCTCCCCGTGCCGGAGGCCGATTACCACACAGAGGTGCTCAAGCCCAGCGAGTTTCAGCGCGAAATGCTCAAAGAACTGGCGCAGCGGGCGGACGAGGTACGCAAGGGTAACGTGGAGCCGCATATCGACAACATGCTGCGCATCACCAACGACGGGCGCAAGCTTGCCCTCGACCAGCGGCTTTTGAACCCTCTTCTGCCTGATGAGGAGGGCGGAAAAAGCGCCGCTTGCGCGGAAAAGGTATTCCATATATGGCAGGAGGGCGGCGGAAAGCGCCTTGCGCAGCTTGTGTTTTGCGACAATTCCACGCCTAAAGCCGACGCCTTTGATGTGTATAACGATATGCGCGACAAGCTCATTGCAAAAGGCGTACCCGGGAGCGAAATTGCTTTCATCCACGACGCCAACAGCGATGCACAGAAGGCAGCGTTGTTTTCACAGGTGCGCGCAGGGCAGGTGCGGGTGCTGCTTGGCTCCACCGCAAAGATGGGCGCGGGCACCAACGTACAGAAATTGCTCATCGGCGAACATCACCTCGATTGCCCGTGGCGGCCTGCCGACATAGAGCAGCGCGAAGGACGCATTATCCGGCAGGGCAACGAAAACCCGAAAGTGCAGATATACCGCTACGTTACCGAGAACACCTTCGACGCCTATATGTGGGCGACGATTGAAGCCAAGCAGCGGTTCATTTCACAGATTATGACCTCCAAGTCGCCTGCCCGCTCCTGCGAGGACATTGACGAGCAGGCGCTATCCTACGCCGAGGTCAAGGCATTGGCGGCAGGCGACCCCCGCATTAAGGAGCGCATGGACTTGGAGGTTGAGGTTTCCAGGCTGAAGCTCTTAAAGGCCAGCCACGCCAACCAACAATACGAGCTGCAAAACAGGCTGCTGCGCTATCCTTTGGAAATGAAGCAATATGAAGTGGTCAAGGCGGCATATGAAGCGGACGCCGCCCTGTATGCCCGGAACAAGGGTGACGGCTTCCCCGGCATGACCATATGCGAACAGCACTTTGCCGAGAAGAAGGACGCGGGCGCGGCTATCATCTCCGCGTGCAAGGCAAAGACCGATCCCGCACCAAGCGAGATCGGGGAATACATGGGCTTCAAGCTGCTGCTAACGTATGCCGACCAGCAATTCAAGGTCATCCTGCGCGGAGCCGGCTCGTATACCGTAGCCCTTGGCGACGATATATTTGGCAATATCCAAAGGCTGGACAATCAGCTTGCAGGCTTGGAAAAAGACGCATTGCGGGTACAGGAGGTCATGCGGGAAGCGGAGGCACAATGGGAGGCCGCAAAAAAGGACGCGGAGCAGCCCTTCCCGCAGGAAGCGACTTTGCAGGAAAAGTCATCACGGCTTGCCGCTTTGGACGCCGACTTGCGCCTTGGCGGGCATGAGGATAACGTGCTGGACGCGGAGCCGGAGGCCGTAGTGCGTCCCCAGCGGGAGCCTATGGCGATGGAGCGGTAATTTGCATAATAGGTTAGCAAGCATACGGAAATTGTGATATGCTATTGACAACCCAATGAGGCGTATCAATCTTGAAAGGGTGGATTAGCCCATGTTTGAAGTGTTTATCGAGAATTTCTGCAAAGAAAAACAGGCCGCATGGCTAGAAGGCTGCGTGGAGGTTTATATGGCACAGTACGCAAAAAAAGCGGAGAACGATTACCCGAAAGAGGCCGTGATGCGGATTGCAAAAGCAACCTTTGAGAAAGGCATTGACATTCAAGACGTAATTGAGTTTTCTGAACTTCCAGAAGAACTCTTATCGGCGCTTGATGAAGAATGCTTCAAACTGCGCGTACAAGCCGCACAGCAAGTCGTTTTGATGGAAGCGCAAAGGGAACGGGCTATAAAAATTGCACAACGGATGTTTCAAAAGGGCTGCACACTACAAAACGTGCGCGAGCATACCGAGCTGCCAGATGATTTTCTGGAAGAATTGCAGGCAGGGAATATACCGGAGCGATTTAGCCCTAAATGCTGACGGTTTGACCCGCAAAGGCCGGGTAAATATATGGATGCGGTAGAAACCATAGCCAAACCATGATATGTTTAACTGAACAATCAAGTACAATATGCGAGAGGTTTATATGGATCAGCAGAATAAAATACAGCTTTTTGAAGATAAGAAAATCCGCACGTCATGGGATGAAGAAAAGGAAGAATGGTACTTTTCCGTTGTGGATGTTATCGCTGTTTTGACAGACCAAGAAACGCAGCGTAGCGCAAGCACCTATTGGGCTGTTATGAAAAAGCGTCTAAAAGAAGAAGGCGCGAATGAGTTGCTTACAAATTGTAAGCAACTGAAGCTGAAATCACCCCAAGACGGAAAACGCTATGCAACGGATGTTGCCGATACGGAACAGCTTTTACGTATCATCCAATCCATCCCTTCCCCCAAGGCTGAACCGTTCAAAATGTGGCTTGCTACCGTTGGCCGTGAGCGCATCGAAGAAACTATAGACCCTGAGCAAGCCATCGGGCGCGCATTTGAAACATACTTGAAAAAAGGGTATACGCGCGAGTGGATTTATCAGCGATTGCTTTCCATCCGGGTAAGAAATGAACTGACGGATGAATGGCAGGACCGAGGGGTTCAAAAAGGCGTGGAATACGCAATCCTTACCGATGAAATCACGCGCGCATGGTCTGGCTTGAACACGCGGCAGTACAAGCAGCTCAAAGGGCTGAAAAAAGAGAACCTCCGCGATAATATGAGCACCACGGAAATCGTTTTGAATATGCTTGCGGAGGTCAGCACCACCGAAATATCCAAGGCAGAAGCCCCTGAAACCTTTAAAGAAAACCGGTCTGTCGCCCAAAAGGGCGGGCGTGTCGCGGGTGAAGCGCGCCGGTCTATTGAGCAGCAAACCGGCAAGCCGGTTGTTACCGCACAAAACGCAGCACAGCTAAACGCCGTTGTTGTGGATATGATTGAGGAAGTTACAAAAACGGACAGTACGGATAAAGAATAAGCGCCATTCTATAAAACAGCGCCTATCTGAAAGGATGGGCGCTTTTCTATTGAGGAGGAATGCCCAATGGAACGCCAACCATGGATACCCCGCGATATAGTCACGGCGGCAAAACAAATGGATTTGCTCACCTATTTACAGCGATACGACCCCGGCGAGCTTGTACGCCTTTCTCCCGGCGTGTATTCCACCCGCACCCACGACAGCTTGAAAATCAGCCACGGAAAATGGTGCTGGTGGTCGCGCGGGATCGGTGGGAGAAGCGCGCTGGACTATCTTATCAAGGTACAGGGCATGGACTTTCAAGCGGCGGTGCTGCATATCTGCGGTTGCATGGGAAAAAGCCCGGAGCTGCCGCCGCCCATTCCGCCTCGGGATATTCTCCCGCGCGGCGCGCCCGTTTTCAAGCTCCCGCCGCCATACCACAACAATGACCGCGTTTTGTCGTATCTGACAGGACGCGGTATTTCTTTGCCCCTGCTGCTCTCCTGCATACGGACAGGGATGTTATATGAGGATACCCGCCATAACTGCGTGTTTGTTGGTTTTGACACAGCGGGCATGGCGCGATACGGGTTTGTGCGGAGCAGTTCACCCAACTCCACATTTCTACGGGATGTGGACGGCAGCGACAAACGCTATTCCTTCCATATCGGTGCAAAGGGTACGGCTGATACGGTTTACCTGTTTGAAAGCGCCATTGATCTGCTTTCCTATATCACTCTGGAAATGGACGCGGGGCGGGATTGGCGCGGTGCTGATTATCTATCGCTTTCGGGAATATACGCACCCCAGCGGGAAAACCAGGAATTGCCGCTGGCCTTGGCAGAGTATCTTCGCACCCGCCCGGAGGTGCGCCATATCGCGCTGTGTCTGGACAACGACCATGGCGGACGCATGGCAGCGGAGGCGATACTGGAGCGACTGCCAGACGGATACGAGGCCCATACTCTCTTTCCGGCAGGTAAGGATTATAACGCGCAGCTTATGGCGCAAAAGGGCATATTGGAAATACAAACGCGGCAAAGCAAGGAACTAATCCGATAAAATCTCGCGCACACGGCATTCATGGGGCGTTTTATCCTCCCGCAAACCTTTGAACACCGGCTGGCGCATACCCCCGGAAGCTGTACGAAGCATATATTTGACCGTACAGACAAGGCATGGTTCGACCCAGCGGGCGTCCTCGTTATCGGCAGGTATGGGGAAAGGCGGCTCAGCCCGAGCGGGCAGCGCCGCGATGCGCTCAAAGGCTTCGCCGCCAACGCCAAGTGTCACATGCCCTTGATAGGTGGGCGTATCGCCGTCATATTGACCAAGAATAATGCTGGTCATGCCGTTATCCTTGGGAATATAGCCGCACACAAAAAAGTCCTCATCCAGCAGGGCTTTTATTTTTACCCAATCCTTTGTGCGCTTGCCGAAAAAGTATTTGCTGTCACGGCGCTTCGCCACAATGCCTTCCAACCCCTGCGCCTTCGCAAGCGCGAAGAAATCCGTACCGTTCTCTTCCACAACTCTGGAAACGGCAAAACGGGCGTTCTGTGAGCGCACGGCTTTTTGCAACAGGGCTTTGCGCTCCATGAGCGGCAAATGATTGGTCGGAGCGTTCTTATAATACAGAATATCAAACGCGGTAAAGCAGGCCGGGTATTGCTTTGCGGCCAGCTCTATGCGATAAGCATTGCTCATGAGACTGCGGCGTTGAATTTGTGCAAAATCGGGCTTGCCCTCCACCAGCACGGCAAGCTCTCCATCCAATATGCAGCGCGCATGAACATGAGTGTGCAGTCCAGCAAGCTCTGGCGTTTTGGGGAGCATTTTCACATTCCGCTTGTTGCGCAATTCCGTTTCCCCTGCCGGGTCGAGATAGGCAAGGCACCGCTCCCCATCCAGCTTCAATTCATAGATATAGCCGGAATCGTCAAAGGGTTCGCTTTGCGCGCCAATCAGCATGGGCGATATGGTTTTTTCGGCGTACAAGTCTCCGCTCATGCCTGCTTGCGTTTGCGCGGCGTTTTGGGCTTTTCGCCTTGCGCCTGCTCAATGCTGGCTTTTAGCGCCTCCATAAGGTCAATAACATTGCCGGGGCGCTCCTCCGGCGGAGTCACGATTTCCTTGCCGGCGATTTTTGCCTCGATAATCTCACGCAAACGGGATTGATATTCGTCGTGGTATGCCGCTGGGGTGAAGGGCTTATCCATGGACGAAATCAACGTTTGCGCCATGCTCAATTCCTCGTCGGATATTTCGGGCTGGGCCGGTTCTTTGGGTGCCGCCTTCACCTCGTCTTGATAAAAAAGCGTTTCCATGAGAACGCCGCTTCTGGTGGGCATAAGCGCCAGCAGGGTTTCCTTCGTACCCAACACGGTTTTTGCCACCGCTATTTTACCGGCGTCAAGCATGGCGCGGCGCAGCAGCGAAAACGCCTTGTCGCCACCGGCTTCGGGCAGAACATGATATGTTTTGTCAAAGTAAATGGGCGGGATAGAGCTTAAATCCGTAAAGTGCAGAATGTGGATGGCTCTATCCTTTTCAGACTTGGCCTTTTCAAAATCCTCATCCGTCATGGTAACGAATTTGTTTTTGTCGTATTCAAAGCCCTTGACAATATCTTTGTTTTCAATTTCCTTGCCGCATGACGCGCATACCTTTTTATATTGCACACGGCTACCGTCCGGGCAAAGCTGGTTAAAATGAATATCGTTGTCCTGTGTTGCCGTGTACAGGCCCACGGGAATATGTACCAGGCCAAATGAAATTGCACCGCGATGGGCTACCGCCATATCGATCACCTCCGCGCTTAGTATGCAGCGTGGCGCTTTATTTCATGTCCATGGATTAATTGAAGGAGACTTTGTAAATATGAAACCCAACAACATACAGCGGACAGGGACGCGATATGAAAGCGGCCGGTGACTATCGTACAGCGCCTTGCGCTGTCTTAGCAAGCACTGACTTTGGATAGCCAAAGTCGCTTGTAAGGGGCGACGCCCCTTAGACCCCCTCACTTGATTGCCAGCTTTACATCTGCTTCCATATAATAAATGGCTTCGCCAAAACACAACAAAATCATTTTCTGAACTGCTGCAAAGATATGATATAATACAGAGCAAAGGAGCGTGAGAGCATGGACAATTACTTGGCCGCCGTGAAGCTATGGCAGAAATTCAACATTGAGACAGAAGCGGATATCGACCTTCGGCTCCACTCTTTCCGCATTCTATTCGCATACAATTCCGGGAAAATCGAAAACGCGGAAATCACCTATCACGACACGCGAGAGATATTCGAGAATGGCCGTGTGGTGAACTTCACCGGCACTCCCCGCGCCATATTTGAACAGCGAAACCAAAAGCTATGCTATGACTTTCTAAAACCCAAGCTCATTTTCCGCGAACCGATCACTATTGAGCTTGTCAAGGAAGTACACGCAATTCTGACAGGCGGAACATACGACGAAACCCGTTATATCGAAAGAGGCGAGCGTCCCGGCGAATTTAAGAAGCACGATTATGTGACAGGCATTGAGGAAGTCGGTTCCCTGCCTGAAGATGTCGAGAAAGATATGACGGAGCTGATTGAAGCACTTGGCGAGTTTGCGGGCAAGGATGCACTGAAGCTCGGTACATATTTTCATGTGCGCTTTGAGTACATTCATCCTTTCGCGGATGGAAACGGGCGCGTGGGGAGGACGCTGTTGAACTACTTTCTCATGACCCACGGCCATCCACCTATCGTTATATACGACGAGGATAAGCGTGAGTATTATGCCGCGTTGGAGCAATATGACCGTGAACAGGACTTCCAGGCTATGTATGAGTTTTTGCAAAAAGAAACCGCCCGCACATGGGAAAAGGCACTTGAGCGAGAGCAGCGGCGCACGAAATGGGAAGCATAATGAGCTTTATCGTGGTATTTCCTTTCATAATGCGGTGCAGGCCATTTCCCTGACGTCGGGAAAATGGCTAACAATGCCTATCAGCTACGTTTTCCCGATGTCAGGAAAACGATAAGTATTCCCTATTGGTTTCCCCAAAAACGTATTGTTGAAACCAACAATACGTTCCACTAAATGATATACATACTCAAACGCTTGCAGCAATGCAGGCGTTTTTCTGTACACGGAGGTTTATATGCGAACAAGAAACATACAAATCATATTGCGGCTTACGCCAGCCGAACATCAGGCGTTGCGCAAATGCGTCGCGCAATCGGGCCTTTCCCAATCCGCCTATTTGCGTCTGCTCATAACCGGCCACGTTCCCAAGGCCCTGCCGCCCATCGAATACCATAAGCTGCTTCGCCAGCTCTACGCCATCGGCAACAATATGAACCAGATTGCGGCCCGCGCCAACAGCACGGGCTTTTTCCTTGCCGATGAATACGCCCGTAATGCCGATGAACTGCGGCGAGCCCTTCTTGAAATACAGGCGGCGTTCACGCTGCCGGAGCGGGGGTAGCGCATGGCCACCACCGCAATCTGGCCGATCCGTGGGCGGCTCGACCACGTTATGACCTATACCGAAAACCCCGATAAGACCGCCAACCCCAAGTGGAAGCAAGCCGACTTGCAAGCCCTTTCGGATGTGGTGGAATACGCCATGGATGAAGCCAAGACGCGCGGCGTGGTGAATGAGTTGGAGCATATCGCGGACGAGGGGCAATGCCAGTGCCAGTATTTCACCAGCGGCGTAAACTGCGACCCGGCCACCGCCCGTGACGCCATGAACATGACCAAACGACGTTTCGGCAAGGAGGGTGGCATCGTAGCCTTCCACGGGTACCAATCCTTCGCACCCGGAGAGGTGACGCCAGAGCAGGCGCATTTAATCGGATTGGAACTGGCGCGGCGGCTTTGGGGCGAACGGTTCGAGGTGGTGGTGTCAACACACCTGAACACGGGCGTCGTTCACAATCATTTCGTGCTGAACTCCGTGTCCTGTGTGGACGGGCTTCGTTATTGCGACAACAAAAAGACCTACGCGCAAATGCGGCGGGCATCGGATGCGCTTTGTCGGGAACACACGCTTTCCGTAATAACGCAGGAGAATGGCCGCTCTGCCCATTACAGGGAATGGATGGCGGAACACGCGGGCGAGCGCACTTGGCGCACCGCAATCCGCGAGGATGTGGACAAGGCCGCTGCCGCCAGCATGACATGGCAGGCATTTTTAGCGCAAATGCGAAAGCAAGGATATGAAGTAAAAACCGGCGTGAAGCACATCGCGGTGCGCCCGCCCGGAAAGGAGCGATTTGTGCGCCTCCGCTCCTTGGGTGACGAGTACGCCGAGGACGCGCTCCGCCAGCGGATTTTACGGCAACGCGCGCCTGAGCGTTCGAAGCAGGCTGAGCCGCCGAAGGTGGTACGCATACGGGTGAAAGGAGACTTTCGGCTATCCAAGGTCACATGGAAAAGCCTACGGGCGCTCTATTATTTCTACTTACACAAGCTCAGACAGGCGCGGCAGACAAATACCCCCGCGTCTTTTGTGTTACGGGAGGATTTACGCAGCCTATCGGCATTATCTGAACAGGCGCAATTCCTGGGCCGTTATAAGCTGGATACCGCCGAACAGCTTGCGTCCCATCGGGCAAATTGCGATGGGCAAATCATTTTGTTATGCGTCGAGCGCAAGAAACTGAAAAACCGACTGCGCCGAAAGGACACCGCACCGGAGCAAATGGCACCTATCGCCGCTCGTGTTGTAGCCATAAACGAAAAACTGAAAACACTTCGGAGGGAAGTGCGTTTATGCGATGACATTCTCATTCGTTCCGTACAAATCAAAGAAAACTATGTAACTACAAGACAACAGGAAAAGGAGGCATTGGTAAAGGGAAAAGAAAAGATGGTACAGGAGCGAGATTTGGTTTGATTAACTATGTTATGGACGCTTCTTTGTTTGGTATATAGAAAACACCTGCGAAGTTTGCTATAATTTATACATTGATGGAATGGTGTAATTTCAAATTCTATATCTTTCATGAATGCTATGTTGATGCGTTTGATATGAGAATCGTTAAAACGGTAGAAAGATGATTGCCCGTAATAGCAATTAAGGGAAGTTCGCTTGCCGGGAAACAAATATAGAAAAGAGAAAATTACTGTGAGTTTAACATCAAGCAACGGTATGGATTATTCTGCTTATTGATGGGGAGGCAAGATAATGAAAAGACAAGTTTCTCTAAATAACAATAGCTTCGATAGAGCGGGCATAACAAAAGACTGCAAAGATGGTGTATGCGAATATATTTGGAACGGTTTTGAGGCCGGTGCATCAAAGGTTAGCGTTGCATTGAAAGGCACGCCCCTGCAAGAAGCTATGGCACTACTAATTTCAGATAATGGTACGGGAATACCATATGAGAGCTTTGATGATACCTTTTGTGCCTTTTTATCCTCTACAAAGAACAATTCTACAATTCGCATCAAATCACAGTCCAATAAAGGCAAAGGAAGATTTTCATATTTAGCTTTTTCCTCCGAAGCTGAGTGGACTACTGTATATGAAACTGATGGCGTACTCAAAAAATACACTATTAAAACTGATTCTTGCGATAGAAGCCAGTTTGACACAACCGAGCCTGAGATCGTTGCCAATCTTGCAGAAACTGGTACAACAGTAATTTTTCCTTTATCAGATGCAAATACTACTGATCAATTGGCTTTCGTGAATATGCGTCAAAAGCTGTTGGAAGAATTTGCTTGGTTTTTATACCTCTACAAGGATAAGGGATATGCACTCGAGTATATGGGTTATCCTCTCGATATTTCGCAATATATAAACACAGAACTATCATCATCATGTATTGAATCTGTTGGGGACGTTACTTTTAATATTAGTGTTGTTGTGTGGAAAAACAATGTCTCAAATTCATCTAAAATATATTATCTTACCGAGGCAGGTGAAATTGCAGCAACCGAAAATACTTCATTTAACAAAAATAAAGTTGGCTTCTATCATGCGGTGTTTGTTTCTTCAAAATATTTCAAGCCAGATATGTTCCTACCTCAAGAGGATGATGGGGGACAAATGGCGATGGAAGAAGGCTCTCAAGATGACCAACGTAGTGTATTCCGTCAGCTAAAAAAGATTATTGTAAGTCTTGTCACCACAGCGCTTAAATCCTTTCTTGTTTTGCAGGCAGATGTAAAACTCGAGGAAATGGAGAAAAAGGGAAACTTTCCGAAGTTTAGTGACGATGAATATGGAAAGCTGAGAAAGAAAGATTTCGAGACAGTAACCAGAGAGCTTTACTGTGTCGAGCCACAGATATTTCATAAGTTGAATGACACACAGGAACGTTCCCTTTTGGGTTTTCTTAATCTCCTTCTTTCCTCAGAAGAACGAGAAAATGTGCTGCAAATCATCGAGCAAGTAGTAAATCTGACACCGGAACAACGAAGAACCTTCGCAGGTGTATTGCAACGCTCTCAATTGCAGTATATTGTTGAGGCAATTAGTATAATTGAAAAACGCGTAACAGTAGTAGAGGAACTCAAGAAAATTGTATTTGACCTCACAACATTTGCAAATGAGCGTGATCATGTTCAAAAAATTATTGAACAGCACTTTTGGCTTTTCGGTGAGCAATATCATATGCTTACATCTGACAAAAACATGGCTACTTCGCTGCAAGAGTATGAGAAGATTACCGAGTGTGTCGATTTGCCAAATGGTATTTCGATGACGGACAAAGAATCGTTGCAACGCATGGATATATTCTTATATTCGCAGCGCATTCAAGAAGATCGAAGCAGTGAAATGCTGGTCATTGAATTAAAGGCACCTCATGTAAAACTGTCTCTTGATGTTTTTAATCAAATCGTTCGATATGCAAACACAATACGGAAAGAGCCACGTTTCACCAGTAATAATAGGGTTTGGCGTTTTTTTGCGGTATGTTCAGAAGTTGAAGATGATGTGAAAGTCAAGTACAAAAACTTTGAACATTTGGGAAAGAAAGGACTTGCCGATGTTATCGGTAACTTTGAACTGTATGCCTTGTCATGGGATGATGTTTTCCAATCATTTGAAGCGCGTCACGATTTTTTGCTTAGTAGACTTAAACTTGATTATTCGCAAGTTTCTGCTGAACTTGGTGTAGGAGATAATCCTCTAACCTCAAGGACCGACGTAACAGACCTAACTCAAAAGTTATTAGCCCTGAAAGCACAATAAGATGAGCTGAGTAACAGTGATTAGTAGCCGTTACCCCTCCTCTGCTATAGTTCTGCCACCTTAGACAATTTTTAGTAGCATAAGCTTCCCATTATGTTTATAATGCCCACTCAAGGCACTCCACCCCGGAGCGCCTTTTCATATACAAAAAATCAAACCAAAGGAGATGAACCAACATGAGCCAAACAGGCGAAGCGGCAGAACAGATCGTGAACATGGCGACCAACGTGACCGTAAAGGGCGTTGAGTGCATGACAAATCTGGCGGGCAAGGGAGCGTTATCCCTCGCTACATTTCTCATCGCGGCGCTGAAGGATGAGAAGCGCGTGAGCGGCAAGACCCGTATGCGGAGCTTTCGCGGCAAGCCCACAAGGGTATTCGTCATTCGCCAAAGCGAGTTGAAAACCTTCACGCAGGAGGCCAAAAAGTACGGCATCCTCTACGCCGCCATACTGGACAAGCGCAACAAGGACGGTCTGTGCGACATTGTGGTGAACGCCGAGGACGCAGGCCGGGTAAACCGCATCGCGGACAGGTTCGCGTTATCAACGGTGGATGTTGAGAAAATCCGCGAGGACATTATCAAAGCCCGGAAGCTTGCGGCGGAGCAGGCGGATAAGCAGCCCGACGCTAACAAACAGCAGGAGCGGCCCGACCCCGCTTCTGACAAAGCCCATACCGTTGCGGAAACGGAGCTTGACCAAATGCTGGGCGCACCCGCTCCGCCCGTTCATGTCGCCAACGAAAACCCTACGACGCCCCGGAAGGAGAGAAGTTCTCCGTCCGGGCCTACATCCGCGCCCAGAAGCAATACCGATAAGGCGTTGGACGAACCCGCGCGCCCCTCCGTCCGCAAGGAGATCAATAAAATCAAGGCCCAGCGCGGCATGGGTGAAAAGCAGCCGGAGCGTCAGCAGCAACAGCACAGCGCCCCGAAAAAGAAGAAATCCAAGCAAAAAACGAAAGGACGGTAACGCACATGGAAACCCGTGAGAATTACGACGCTTTATTTCAGGAAGCCCCGCAAGCGGTAGTCCCAGCGCAAGATGAGCCCCGCGCTCCCATGGATAAGGAGGCGTGGGCGGCAAAGCAAAAGGAGCAGCGCGAAGCCCTGTATGAGCGGGCCGATAAAATAGCTGACGCCGTTTTGGACAACCCCGCCGCTTTGCAACGGTATTTGGAGGCACAGGCGCGTTTAGGCAGGAGCGGCGTCACCAACACATTGCTTCTCATGGAGCAATGTCCCGGCGCTACCCGCGTCCACGACTTTGAGGAATGGCAGCGCATGGGGCGCTCTGTGAAGCGCGGCGAGCAGGCCAGCCTTGTTTTTGAGCGCGGGCGGGAGTATGTGCGCGAGGACGGCAGCATCGGCGCGTTTCAAAACGTCAAGCGGGTGTTCGATGTGCGCCAGACGGCAGGCAAGCCACTTCGCCAGCCGCCCATCCACCCGGTTCGCAACAGGCTGAAGGCGCTCATGACAAATACGCCCGTACCAGTGCGCTTATCAGATGACATACCGCAAAGCCTTGGCGCGCTGTATCAGGAGGATAAAAACATCGTGCAGGTCTCCCGTGGCTTGGATGGCGATGCCTTATTCTTTGTTGTCGCCCGCGAGCTTGCCCGTGCCGAAACCCGCGCCAGCACCTTCGCCTGTGATTGCGTAGCAAACATCATGTGCAACCGCTACGGCATGACACCACGTTACAGCGACCAAGTACCCGAAGAATTTGCCAATCTGGAGCCCCAGGGCAAACGTGAGGTGCTGGTATCTGTGCGAAACGCCGCCTGTGCCATGATGGAGCGGGTAGACAGAAGCCTCAGCCAAATGCTCCAACCGCAGGAAAAGCGGCAGGACGCGCCCCAGCGTTAGGAGGCAGGCTATGGAAGAAAAACGCATTATCGAGGTGGACGAGGGCCAGCGGCGGCTTATTATCGGGACACTGAACGAGAAGCGGAACGAGCTTGTGCAGCAGGGCCGGGATACGGATTTTGTGGACAATACCCTATTAGCTGCAATCGACGCGTCTACCAAGCGGGCAAAACGGCGGGAAGGCCGTGACGAGCGATGAACCGCCAGCGCCCCGACCGGGCTACCCTCATCCTCCTGCTTCTCTTGATTATTCCCGTGATATGGGCGGCTGTTCTGGCCGCCCCTTTGCTTGCGGAGGGTTTACCGGGGCTTATCAAGGGGCTCCCGGGCATTGACCCCGCAAACGTCACATGGACGGCGGATACGCCCCGCACCATCTTGATTTTTCTCCTTGCTTACGGCATGGGGCTAATGATTTACTACTCCACCCGGCGCAATTACCGGCGTTTGGAGGAACATGGCTCGGCCCGATGGGGCGATGCCGCCGCCCTTTGCCGCAAGTATAGGGATAGGAAATCGCCTAACCAAAACAAGCTCCTGACGCAGAACGTATCCATCGGATTAAACGGGCGCAAGCACCGCCGCAACCTGAACACGCTGGTAATCGGCGGCAGCGGCGCGGGCAAGACACGCTTTTTTTGCAAGCCCAACGTCATGCAGGCCAATACATCATTCGTGATTTTAGATCCCAAGGGCGAAATATTGCGGGACACGGGCTATCTGCTGGAAAAGAAGGGCTATGTGATTAAGGTGCTGGATTTAATCGACATGGGCAAAAGCCACGGGTATAACCCCTTCGCGTACATCCGTGACGAGAACGATGTGCTGAAGCTGGTAACGAATTTAATTCGCAACACCACGCCCAAGGGCAGTCAGTCAAACGACCCTTTCTGGGAACGCAGCGAAACCGCTTTGCTGCAAGCCTTAATCCTATACTTGGTAGAGGAAGCGCCGCCCGATGAGCAAAACTTTCCCATGGTGATGGAAATGGTGGCGGCGTCGGGCGCCAGCGAAGGCGAAGAAGCGTATGAAAGCATCATTGACGAGTTGTTTGCCCGGCTTGCCATGGACAGGCCCGAAAGCGTGGCGGTGAAGCAATATGGTATTTACAAGCAGGCCCCCGGCAAGACTGCGATGAGCATCATCATTTCCATGGCTGTGCGCTTGTCAGCATTCAACTTGCCGCGCCTTGCCTCTCTCACTTCCCACGACGAATTGGACTTGGCTTCGCTGGGCGAAAAGAAAACGGCGCTGTTCGCCGTGCTGCCCGACAATGACAGCAGCTTCAACTTTCTCATAGGTATGCTCTACACCCAGCTTTTCCAACAGCTTTTTCAGCTTGCGGACTTCAAGTATCGCGGGCGGCTGCCCGTACACGTTCATTTTATTATGGACGAGTTCGCAAACGTGGCGCTGCCCGACGAGTTTGACAAGCTGCTCTCCACCATGCGCTCAAGGGAAGTCAGCGTGTCTATCATCCTGCAAAATCTCGCGCAGCTCAAGGCATTGTTTGAAAAGCAGTGGGAGTCCATTGTGGGCAACTGCGACGAGCTTGTCTATCTCGGTGGCAACGAGCAGGGTACTCATGAGTATGTTTCCAAACTTTTAGGCAAGGAAACCATCAATCTCGACACCTATGGCCAAAGCAAAGGACGAAACGGTTCCTACTCCACAAACATCCAAATGACGGGCCGGGAACTGATGACTCCGGACGAAGTGCGGATGCTGGACAACCGCTACGCCCTGCTGTTCATCCGGGGCGAGTACGCCGTGAAGGACGAAAAGTACGACATTCTCAAACATCCCAATGTAGCCCTCACCGTGGACGGCGGCGCGCCGCCCTATTTACACGGGCAAGCGCCCAAGGCAATCGAAACCGAAAGCATTCTCTTGCCCGGCGAGTATGCCGATTATGAAATCCTGTCTGAAACCGAACTGCAAGAACAATACGAATTGGAGGAACATCAAAAATGAACATGAACAAAAAACAGCGCCGTATCTTCGCCATCTTCTGCATCCTGACCCTGACGCTTTCCCTGTACGGCACGGCGTTGGCTACCGATGACCCGCTGGAGGTGGTAAACAACCTTTCTTCCTTTATATTCAGCCTGATAAAAGCCATAGGCATGATTATATTGGCGTTTGGTATCGTGCAGGTGGGCTTGTCATTGAAAAGCCACGACGCTTCTCAGCGGGCAACGGGTTTTCTCACCGTTGCCGGCGGCATTGTGATATGCTTTGCACGCGAAATCCTGGATTTGATTACGGGCTAAAGACCAGATAAGCAGGCCCTTTGCAGAAGCGGAGGGCCTGTCATTGCATCGAAAGGAGTGGTTGTTATGTATTATTATCCTGAACCAGAACAATCCCCGTGGGGCGAGGTTCAGCATTGCCGGGAGCTATGCCCCGGCGTTTTTCAAGTCAGCACAGCGGGACATGGCGGCATTATGGCGCGGACAGAGCGTTCTGTTTTTTCAACGGCGGCAAAAAAGTATGGGGTTCGTGAGAGCGGCTATCTTTGCTTTGAGGAAGATTGCGCCGCCGCTGTCGCTCTGCGCGAACTATTGGATAAAAGACTGTGTAAAGCGCCTGAACACTATACGCCGGAGGAATACGACAATGCCGTGAACGGTACGATACAGCGGTTTTACCCCGAATACTGGAAGGCCCGGGAACGGGCAATGGCGCAGGCCGTTTTCTTGCCGCACAGAGAAGATATAGGCCGTTAGCAGAAAGAAGGTTTTACCATGAAGCTGGACATTACAAGACCCATGCACATCCATTCCCTGGGCGGGAAAATGGCCGAGGCCACCATCGTGGAACAGGTCGGCAGTAATCAATACATTGCGGAATATAACGGCGTAAGATGCACGGCAATCTATAACCCATTTGTGGAGGCATACTATGTGGATGATAAATACGGCGTAATCGGAGAGCGCACGGGCAACACGAGGCGACCACAACGCGACAACCGGGAACGCACCAGATGATCCGCCGTTCTGAGAGGAAGTGAGGAAACTTGAATAGTGGGAACTGGATTTTGGACAACATTGCCAATGCCCTCAACACATGGAACGCGAAGCTGACGGAGATATGGCAGCTTATTACGCAATCCCTTGAAACCTTCAAGGGCGGCGGCATTTGGGGCGTGGTGGTCAATATCAACGGGGCGCTGCAAGCCATAGGATATGCTCTGTTGGTGCTATTCTTTTTGGCAGGCGTGATAAAAACCTGCGGCAGCTTCGTAGAAACAAAAAGGCCGGAAGTGGCCTTTAGAATGTTCATCCGCTTTGCGCTTGCCAAGGCGGTAGTCACTTATGGAATGGAGCTTATGATTGCCTTGTTTAAAATCGTGCAGGGCGTTGTTACCACTGTAATGAACGCGGCTGGTATGGGCGCAACGACGCCAATCTCCATGCCTGCGGAGCTTGACGCAGCGGTGCGTGAGCTGGACTTCCTTGAAAGCATACCAGTGTGGGCGGTAAGCCTGATCGGAAGCCTGTTCATTATCGTGCTTTCCTTCGTTATGATAATGAGCGTTTACGGGCGCTACTTTCGCTTATACTTGTACACCGCTATCGCCCCTGTGCCGCTATCCACTTTCGCCGGTGAGCCGACCAGCGGTATCGGAAAAGCGTTTCTGCGCTCCTACGCCGCCGTTTGCCTGGAGGGGGCTATCATCGTGCTGGCCTGCGTGATATTCACTGAGTTTGCGGCAAGCCCGCCCGCTGTACAAGCGGGAGCAAGCCCCGTCACGATGGTGTGGAGCTATATGGGCGAGCTTATCTTTAATTTACTGGTGCTGGTGGGCTGTGTCAAGATGGCGGATCGGGTCGTGCGGGAAATGTGCGGATTATAAAAAAGATGTAAGGAGTTTTATATTATGGAAGTCAAAGTGAACCGCGAAATACGGGAGTATTACGAAAGCGTCTTTTTCGGTCTGAACCTGCGCCAGCTTATCTTTTCGCTGCTTGCCATAGGTGCGGCAGTCGGGCTGTATTTCTTTTGCCGGGAGCCATTGGGCATGGAGGTAACAAGCTGGCTGTGCATACTCGCGGCAGCGCCGTTCGCCGTGTTCGGCTTCGTGCGCTACAACGGCATGAGTGCAGAGCAATTCATCGTGGCATGGGTGCAGTCCGAACTGCTTTTGCCCGACCGATTGCTTTACAAAAGTGAAAACCTTTACTACGACGTTATGGAGGAAAGCATACGATGAGATATTTCCAGAAAATCATGCGACAGGACAAGGAACGCTTTGTCGTTCCAAAGAGCGTACAGCAGACCATCCCCATCCAGCGCATTTGGCAGGATGGGCTTTTTTATACAGGGAACAAATACAGCAAGTCGTGGCAATTCACAGACATTAACTACGCCCTCTCCAGCGACGAGGACAAGAAGGCTAAGTTTGAAACCTACAGCGCGCTTCTCAACGCACAAAAGAGCGGCAGCGGCGTGAAGATAACCCTTTGCAACCGCCCCCTTGACCGTGAGGGCTTCGCGGCCTCAATTCTTCTGCCTCCGCAGGAGGATAATTGCGTCCTCTATCGAAATGAATACAATCAATTCCTTACAGAGCAGGCAATAGGCGTGGATACCATCATGCAGGAGCGGTACATCACCATTAGCGACCACTACAAAACCCCGGAGGATGCGCGGCTGGGCCTTGCCCGCACAAACGCCGACGTTACCAGCCAGCTTGCCCGTTTAGGCTCCCGCTGTGAGGGGCTTGACGCGGGAAGCCGCCTTGAAGCCATTCGCGGCTTCTTTCGCCCAAATGAGCCGGGCGTCGGCTTCGACCTCCGCGACGCCATGCGCCACGGTCACGGCTTCCGCGATTATGTCTGCCCCATGAGCCTTGCCGTAAATGGCAGCTACTTTGAGATGGACGATAAGTTTGGCCGTGTGCTGTTCCTCCGGGAATACGCCAACTTCGTTTCGGATGAAATGATTATGGAGCTTATGAGCCTGCCCCGGAGCATGATGCTCTCCATCGACTTCATCCCCGTACCCACGGACGAGGCCGTTAAGGAAATACAAACCAAGCTCTTAGGCGTGGAAACCAACATAGCCCAATGGCAGCGCAAGCAAAACCAGGCCAACAATTTTTCTTCCGTTATCCCTTACGATATGGAATTGCAGCGGCAGGAGACAACCGAGTTCCTCAACGATATTTCAGCCCGCGACCAGCGCATGATGTTCGCCCTGGTCACCATCGTGCATTTGGCAAACAACAAAGCGGAGCTTGACCGGGATACCGAGGCGCTGCAAGCAAAGGCGGCGGGCCGTATGTGCAGACTGGGTATCTTGCGGTATCAGCAGCTACCCGGCCTGCAAACGGCGCTCCCCTTTGGCGTCAGGCGCATCAACGCCTTGCGGACGCTGACCACCGAGGCGCTCGCGGTGCTGACGCCCTTCAAAAGCCGTGAAATCATGGAGCCGGGCGGCTTCTATCTTGGCAACAACCAGACCACCGGCAACCCCATCCTGCTCGACCGGGCGCTTTTGCAGAACCCGAACCTGTTTCTGTTGGGTATCCCCGGCAGCGGCAAATCCATGATACTCAAGCAAATCGTCATCGCTATGGCGCTGGGTACGCAGGATGATATTCTCTTGTGCGACCCGGAGGGCGAAGCATCGGCTATCGTGCGCGCATTGGGCGGCGAGGTGATCCGCATATCCGTTGGCAGCGACACCCACATCAACGCTATGGACTTGACGGAGGGCTATTCCGAGGGCAATAAGCCCTGGTTGGAAAAGTCGGAGTTTGTATTATCCCTGTTGGAACAGTTGGACAAGCGCGGCTTTGGCTTGCAGGAAAAAAGCCTCATTGACCGTTGCCTTGACCTTGCCTATGAGGACTATCTTGCGGGCGCGCCCATGCCCACGCTGTGTGAGCTTCGTCAAAAGCTGTTGGAACAGCCGGAGAAAGAAGCCGAAGGGCTTGCCCTTGCCTTCGAGCGGTTCACCAACGGGAGCCTGAATGTGTTTTCCCAGCCCACCAACGTAAAGGTGAAAAGCCGTATTATCTCCTATGATATTTCGGGCTTGGGCGCGCAGCTTCGGACAATTGGCACGTTGGTGGTCAGCGACGCCATGAGCAACCGCGTGGCGGATAATTGGCGCAATGGTAAGCGAACGCATATCCTCATTGACGAGTTCCATGTGATGCTGGAAAACCCGCACGGGGCCGAGTTCTTCAACTCCGCGTGGCGCAGATACCGCAAACGCAACGGTTTCCCCGTGGCGGCGACGCAGAACGTGGAGGCGCTCCTCGCCACGGTGCAGGGCAGCACCATGATTTCCAACTCCGAGTGCGTGGTCATGCTCAACCAAGCCCCAAGGGACGCGGAAAAGCTCACGGAGCTGTTCCATATTTCCGAAAGTCAGCAGAACTATATCATAAACGCCCCGGCCGGCAGCGGCCTCCTCCGTTACGGCGGCGCGCTTGTGCCATTCATGAACCGCTTCAAGACGGATACAGAACTGTATAAGCTGATTACGACCAAGCCCGGAGAGTAAGTTAAGTATTATAAAACTCATAGAGGTGCGTTTGAAACGCACCTCTATTGCTGTTGAGCCTCATGTAAGTTTGAGCGGCCGTGGATTAGGCCTCAACCTTCGCTCGAAGTTAATGGTCTATACTCCTAAAGCAAGAGGGCCAATATAAAAGTAACACAGGCTACAACACATTATTATATATAATATAACAAATTCCATTCTCTGTAAATACACTTGCAAAGCTTAAACTATATTTGTTTCATGCTTTTTCACTATCTGAGTATAATGCTTTTCTCCGCCGTTTGCGGTAAGCCCTTTTCATTGTAGGTCAAGTGGCTTGCCATGAGGACGATAGGCCGGGGATAGGTCAGCTTGCCGTTCACGATGCGGATATAATCGTCAATCATTTGCGGGTCGATGTGATACCATTGCCCGCCGTATTCCACCATGCACCATTGATGGTTGGGATTGATGGGGTCGTTTACCGCAGCGTGAACGTAATAGCAGCCGATACCCGCCCCGTCGCAAAGGGCTTTGAACGCCCTTGCGTACCCGGAGCATTGGGCTTTGCCCTCGATGAGCGCCCCGTATGCGTTGTTGGCGTTGCCCTTATAGCTTTCGGCGTACACGCTGGCGTCGCAGAGGTAGTCCACCAAAGCGGTGAGCTTTTCCGCTTCGCTCATATCTTCACGAATACACGCTTTCAATGCGGCTTCCACGGCTGCCCTTACCTTGGCAAGCTCCTTTGTTGTGAGTCGAGGACCGTAGACGGAGCCTTTTTCGTAATCGCCTTGGATTTCAAGTTTGGGTGTGGATACCGGCGTCGGTTTAGCGGTTGGCTTGGGCGTGACTGTGGGCGTTAGAACAGCAATAGGCACAGGCGTGACCGTCGTGGGCAATTCATCAGGCAGGATAATCGTCGGCCCGTCCCCAATGAAATACCCGCCGCCCGGTGCGGGCTTGCTTGCGGAGGCGTTGGGGTCGTCCGGCGTAAAGGCCATGCCGGTTTCTGGTTCTCCTTGCTCCACGATCCACTCCGCCCGCGCCACGGAGGGCAGAAACATACAAACGAGCAGCACAAATACAATCAGTTTTTTCATATCGTTTTCCCCTTTCGCTTGATGGTGATTGTTCTTATATCCATTGTGGCAAAGGCGAAAGCAAACCGCAAATGTGCGAACCATCTTTTTTGCGCCGGATATGGCGCTTCTTTAATGTAGGAGGTAGTCAGCCTTGAAAGAAAAAGAAATCAAGACCAAGGGCAAATACAGCCCACCAAAACGGGCTGTCAGCAATCTGGCACAGCCCCGCAACCTTGCCAAACGCAGCATATTAGGCGCGGGCAGGCAGGCGCGGCAAACCGCTGAAAAAGAAGAACCGTCCCATGAGAATAGCAGCCAATACGCCGAGAACCGTATTGAGCGGAGCGCGGAAAATACCGTCCGGGAAGTAAGCTATCAAGGCAAGCGCCTTGTTCATGGTGCGGTGCGGCGGGTCAGGAATAAGGCACGAAATAAGGTCGCTGATAGTGCCACGCGCCAACAAACCGCACCGGCAGCGCAGAGCGCACAGCAGCGTTATCGGGTTCAGACGATCCGGGGTTGGCAAGCTACCCGCACCCGGCGCACCACCGAGGCCGTCCGGGAAACGGAGCGGATACGGGCCGCTCGGCAGACTACACAAACAGCAAAAACAGCGCAGCGCACCGTCAAGGCGGCCGGCAAAACCATCAAGACCGGCAGCAAGGGCATCAAGGCAGCGTCCAAGGGTATCAAGACCAGCGCCCAAGCCGCGAAAACCACCGTTAAAGCAACGGTAAAAACCGCACAGGCCACGGCACGGGCGTCTGCGCGTCTGGCTCAGGCAACAAAAGTCGCAGTAAAGGCCGCTGTTACCGCAGCCAAGGCGCTTGCTAAGGCGGCGGCAGCGGCAGCAAAAGCGATTGCGGCAGCGGTCAAGGGCTTGATTGCCGCCATTGCCGCAGGCGGCTGGGTGGTGCTGATCATCATTCTTGTGGCAGCGGTCATTGCGCTCATTTTAGGCTCCGCTTTCGGGCTTTTCTTCACGGACGATTTGAATGAGGGCAGGCTAAAACAAGCCATTGTAGACACAAACACCAAGTTCACCGCAGGTTTACAGGCGCGGATAGACCAGCTTTCAAGCGGCGGGTATGATGCGGTGGTGGTTTCCTACGATGGGGATTACGATGGAGACGGCGCTATGGTAAACAACTGGCAGGACGTATTGGCGGTGTTCGCTACGAAGAATATGTACGACGGCGAGGAACTCTTGGACTTTGACGATGCAAAAGCCGCTGCTATGGCGCTTGTGTTCAACCACATGAACGAGATGGATATCGACACGCGCGTGAAAACGGACAGCACCACCGCCATCGTGGATGGCGAGGAGGTGGAAGTGACCACCAGCACCCTGTATATCAACGTGACTATCAACAGCATGACTTACATTGAAGGTGCGGAGCTATACCGTTTCGATGAAGAAAAGCGCCGCATGTTGGAGGAGTTGATGAGCGAGGACTACAACGAGCTTTGGGCGGAGCTGCTGGATGTGGACATTTACGGCGGTCTTTCTTACGAAGAATTGACGCAGATCTCCGCAAACCTCCCCACCGGCACAAAGGGCGGCGACATTGCGCAGGCCGCGCTTTCCAGGGCCGGCACAGCCTATTCCGTGATGGATTGCTCACAACTCACACAATATGCCTACGCGCAGGCGGGCGTATCCCTGCCCCGCACTTCCGTGGCACAGGCAAAATACTGCTACGATAGCGGCTATGCCATCTCCGGCGTACAGCTTCAGCCGGGAGACTTGATTTTCTGGAGCAAAGCCTGCTCATGCAGGCGCTGGAATGAGATACACCACACCGGCATTTACATCGGCAACGGCAAAATCGTGGACGCCAGCTCCACAAAAGGCCGCGTGGTGGTAAGGAACTTATGGGGCGAGAACGGCGACAAGTGGAAAATCGCTTTTTACGCCCGCCCACACGTTTGACTAAGGAAAGGAACGCTTTATGAGTAATAGGGCAATATTGAAGGCGGCGGCGCTTGCCGCCCTGTTCCTGATTGCGGGCATATCGGATTGGTTATGTTTTGGCAGCACGGATAAAAGCGACCCCGCCGTTGAGATAGCCGCGCCCATTCGCGCGGATAATACGCATGAGCCATCCCCAATGGAAACTCCCGTAATCACGCCCACGCCCCAGGCGAAGGAAGCTGCCGCACCGCAGCAAACCGAAGCACAACAAGCACAGCCAACCGCCACAGCAAAGGGGAGCTTTGGTACGCTCACCATTGGTCGCAAAGAGGTTCCCGTCGCTGGTAATGTGGACGAAGCTACGTTATACAAATCCCCCGGATGGATGCCGGACAGCGCCTTGCCGGGGGGAAGTGGTATGTGCGTCATTCTTGGCCACCGCAACCGAAAGCACTTGCGCCCGCTTGAAAAGGTGGAACTGGGCGATGAAATTGTCTTCACTTACCCGGACGGGCGAACGGCCACCTATACCGTGACCGAAACCATGATATACGAAAATACCGCAGATTGGCGCTTGCCCGCCGTGGATGGCGATACGCTGGTGCTTGTGACCTGCTATCCGTTTCGATATTCGGGGAGTGCGCCGGGGAAGTTTGTGGTGGTATCCCGATTTGCGAACTAACGTGAAGTCGACATACAGCAGTATTACAGCTTTGCATTCGTGTTGACAGTCGAATACAGTATGCCTATAAACCTTTATGGAGGTAGTCTACAATGCTAACATTTGAAATGGTTCTTAAATGCTTTGATTTACTGATTCAAAAAGAAATATGCGAAGTGCTGCTCACACGCTACGGGTATGTAGTTATGGAATGGGACGCTGAGGAGCATGAATGGTATAACGTTATCCATTGCAATACTCCGGCAGAGCTGCGGGACGCTATTATCGCGGCGTATGAAGGCTATTTGAGCCTCGAGCTTATCGCTGATTCACGGGAGCAAACAGCAGAGCAGGCACACACAATACAAAAAAGGAGCGCGGCTTTGCGGCTCCTTTGCGATACTCACGGTATAGTGGAAAATATTTAGCCGTCAGCTTGTTCCTTCACGTGCAGTGCTTCAAGCACCGTTAAGACGAATTGTAAAGAGTCCTCGTCCAAAGAATCTAATAAACGGTCAATTTTTCCACGCGTAAGATCGCTTTGCGTTATATCCTTGGGAAAAACCACTCCATCCAGAGATAGGTTAAGAACTCGCGCTATTTCAAACAAAATCTCAATAGAGGGCTTGCGATGGCCGCTCTCTATATGCTTGATATGGGTCGGTGAAATATCAAGCATTTCAGCCAGTTCTTCATATGTTATTCGCTTGCTTTTGCGCGCCTGCCGTATCGCCTTTTGCAATGCGGTCATTTGGTTTTCATTGTCCATATCGTTGCTCCTATATTAATTAGCTTAGCGTAACCAAATTAAATTGAAAATTAGCGTATAGTAACTTAAAATATCTCTATTAGCTAATTTTGCTTGATTATAATGAGGTTCAGCTTAAAAGCATAATCTAAACAGAAGGCAGGTGAATATTATGCGAAGCCGCAAGTGCATTTTAACTGTGATGAGGCCCAATGAGCGTGAGTTCTTAATATCCAAAGAGCAGGCAGAAGCAATATTGGTTCAATCGCCCATAACAGTTCAAGACATACTTCAAAAAGCGCAAGAAAATCATGCTTTAACCGATGAACAGCTTGCTATAATTAAAAACATAGTTAAAACATGAAATAATGGCTCAAATTCATGTCAGATTTGCACACGCTAAATTGTCTACATATAGAGGGGCATAAACGCACCTTGGGAAATCAAGCGGCTTGCTGCTGGTTTCCTTTAGGTTGTTTGGACAAAAAATGGCGAAGGGAGTACGAATGCAGTGCCAGAAGGTAAAATTGCCATGCAGGGCTATATGAAGCTCGATAAAAGTTATTCTTTTTTCAAGTTCTGACGGTCATCTTGTTTCCCGCGGTAATTGTGGCAATATGGCTATTTACCGGCTTCATAGTATGATATGATTCATGTGATAACGGGAACAACGGGATGATTTGAGGATTTGAGGATTTGAAATGAATATACATGAACTGCTCAAGGTGTTTCTAAACGAAAGCAACAATAAAGAGCTCATGCTGCACGCCTGTATGCTAACAGGTAACCGGGAGGACGCGCTGGATTTGCTAAGCGACCTGCTGATAGAAATCTATGAGAACCCAATGGTTCAAAAAGCACTTGACCCCATGGCTTATTATAAAGCCATATTGCGTAACAAGGCATATAACATTAGAAAGCGGAATCAGCGCACGATTCCCATTGCACCAAGCGAATTGCCTGAAACTACGCAGAAGTTGTCTGTCGAAACCGAGCAGCATTATGAAGATGAACGCGCTCGACGTGATTGGCAAAACCGGCTGTTGCAGTTCTACTCACCGGAGCTGACAGACGCATTTATCCGATGTTATGCAGACGGATATTCGATTAAGGAGTTAGCTGAGGAATTAGGTGTGAGCGAAAATACGTTATCTCAGCGGTTTTGCAGGATGCGCAAGAAGCTGAAAATAGAATTTGCGAATTACATGGAAATGATGTTATGCCTACTTATAAGATTTTGAGGAAAATGTCGATGAAGAAAAAATCGGGCAACTGCGTTCCCCCACGAATAATATCACGCAAGGAAGATAGCGAGTTTGTGCTGTCGCGTAGCGAGGCTGCACAAATGCTTGATAATGAAAAGGGCTACCCGACGGTTGCCCAAATCATTGAGCGAGCAAAGTCCAAGGTCGATTGGCCTGACGAGCGATGGGCAGAAATAGAGAACATGGCAATCATTGCGAACAAAAGGCGTCGCGGTCAACATGGCTTTAGAGGGTTTACTCTCCCTCGTTTATTTCCGAGGCATCGCATATTAGCTGCGGTTTGTTCGTTTGTGTTATTATTAGGCGCCATATTTGCATTTGTTCCGGAAGGCAGGGCCTTTGCAGCGCAAGTATATGAAGCTATTATCAAAATATTCGACAATAGAGCGGAGGTGTATACGCCCGATCGGATTTACACGGAACGTGAATATGATAATAGCATAGCCGAAGATTTTGCTTTGGCATTGGACAACGAATCCGGACAGCAGCAAGAAACACAAGCCTTTGCAAGCCTGCAAGAGTTTGAAGACGCGACAGGGCTTTCTGCGTTTGCACTTGATGCGTCGATTTATCGTTGTGAAGCTGTGGATACTTTTACCATTGATGGTGAAACACAACTCAATGTAGTATATTCCTGTGAATATGGCGACGTTTATACGACGCAGATTTGGAATGCCGTTGACGACCTCGGCGCATTAACCAATAATACATATCAGCAATATCAGTCCAATACGGGTTGTATAGTGAATTATTATATTGATAAAATGGATGGCAGTTTATATGCGGTAACGAGCATCAACGACTCAATACTGATAATTACAGCAGATAATACAATTCCGCTGGAAAACTTCCTTGCTGCATTCAACGACTGAGCCAATCGAGTAAAAAAACCGGCCTGTATGTAAGTAAGGCCGGTTTTTCATCAAACAAATATAACTATATAATATATGTGGTTACACTTCCATCGGAAACGGTCTCTCCCTGATAATAAGCATAAAGCTTATATGTGCCCGAGGAAAGATTAACAAAATCTTCAGCCCGGACATAAGTTGACGTTCCACTATTTGAAGCAGAGGTCACATAAACCTCGCTCCCACTTACAACTTTATATAGGGTGAAGCCTACGGAAACTTGCTCAGGCCTTCCCGGTCTTGCAACAGCATGCGGGTTATATTGATTTGTTGTGCCAGCCACTTTCGGCATACCGCTTGAAAGTGCAACACCACCGCGCGGATAGACCACATCGTCGTTATCCAACGCCAGCGCCGGCGCAAAGCATGAGATACAAATCATTGCGGCCAGACAGATCACTAAAAGTTTCTTCATTTCATATTCCTCCTTCGATTTTTGAGCCCTTGGGGGCTCTTTTATATAGGACAATTTAGCACGCTAAAATCTGACACGAAACAGCAAAATATATTATTTTTTATTTTTCCAAATATCATCAGATTTCGCACGCGTCGATTGTCCTATATATAGAGGCCGAAAAGTTGAAGGATATAGCTCCGTATAGTGCGAAGGAGGGATGCCTATGATTGCGAATATGTAAAATGCCCCTGCAAATTATGAGCTGGCGGCTCTCACATCGCCATAAGGCGGTGCAGATCTGCAAGGGTGTAATCAAATTTTATCTTAAACCGTCTGGCGGTATCTAACTGATTAACAATACTGTAAAGGACTGTGGTTGGAGCCTTTCAAGAACCGTCTTGCGGTAGGAGAACATAACCAATCCACAGCATCCCTTACAGTGTAGCACAGTCCTTGGAGAGGGACTCTAATAACTACTACTCTATAATACAAGGAGAAAATTATGAAAAAGACCATAACGCTGGTTCTTGCACTGATTATGATGCTGGCGGTTGCCTCGACGGCTTTGGCCGCCTCCGTTGATTTCAAGATGGTCATAACTTCCGGTGGTTCTTCCGACTGGTCCAACGCGGCAACGAAGGATAACTATTCGACTTCATGGTCGGTTACGCCTGAGACCTCAAGCTCTAGCTATCCGGGAGTTTCCAGCAATTGGATCGATGGCGAGACCGTGCGTTTCAGAGCAAGGCTCAACGATAATGTAGATCCCCTTGCAAGAACGGCAGCATCTGCTCTTTACTCAAGAACAAACCCTAACTATGGTACTGAATTCAGCTATAGCTATTTCGCTGGCAAGGCTACATACGGACAAACTTATCGTGTGTATACCGATAAGCCAAGTAGCGACCCCTATGGCTCTTGCACTTTCGTCGGAACGTTTCAGCCGTAATCAATTAAGCTGTTTTATGCTTGAAGGGAATTCAGCAAACAAACAGCTCGAATGCTAACGGAAAATTAGTGATTGTGGCGAGCGCTTTCGCTCTCGCCACAATCACTAAGCAAGGAGAGAATATGAAAAGATATTTTGTGTGCATATTCACCGTCATAGTTCTGCTTTGTAGTGGTTGCAAGGAGAAGGATTATAGTATTACTGATAACGCTGATAATGTCACTGTCGTTGAAATGAGTGAGCTTGGCCAATCTGAAATACTGACTTTAGATGTATCTTTGGTTTCTTTTGATATAGATAAAACCGCGGAGATACTATTTGCTGGTCGAACTATTGTTGAGCGTAGCAATGCCGCAAATAGTTATATTATTCAAACAGATGATGAAACCCAGCTGGCTTACTTCTCAACTCCAGCTCTCGCGAAGCTTTATTATGGTACGGAATATGCAAATTGCATTTTTAGCATAATACAGCTTGAGTCGAATGCTCTTAGTGATATTTTTGAATTACCCTTGACTAATTCCAACTTTGAATTTGCTTCCAGCAAACAGGCAGAAACGGAAGTATTGCAACTTCTACAGAAACTCGGGATCGATAATATAGGACATACAAAAATCTGTTCTCTTGACCAGAAAAATTTAGCCTCTATATCTAAAAACCAAAGCGCTGATGGAAAAGTTTTAAAAAAAGAGAGCGAGTTTCTTGACTGCTATTTGTTGCAAATGAAATGTATAATTCAAGGTATACCTTTATGTGAAATAGATTCAGTTTTGCCCAATGGTGAAACTCTATTTGGGAGTAAGATATATGCTCTTTTCACCCAAAATGGCATTGAGGGATTGGAAATTACAAACCTATATATACCAAACAAAGTAGAAAGTTTATATAATGTGATCTCTGCACAAGATGCAGCTAACGTTGCATATAAAAGGCTCTCTTCTATTATTACTAAAAATTTATATGCAATTACGAATGCGGACTTAAGATATGCCCCAGAATTCAAAGACAAAAGTCACGCGTCTTTGCGTCTAGTTCCAGTCTGGCTTATATGTATCGAAGAAAAGAACATTAATTATGCTATCAACAATAAGTTCTATATATTAATCAATGCACTGACCGGAGAAGAATTCTTTTAAGGAGGCGAAAAAGGATGATGAAGAATATTATAGGAGCGCTTAGGATTGACTATAGACGATCATTGTCCTTTCTATTTGCTTTCGGAATAATGCTATTCGTAGTAGTAAGCTATGCTTCGATATCCGATGAAATCTCTTTTAATAGGGGAGACGTTTTATATTATATGGAGTTGTTCATTATGCAGGGTCCTTTTACTATGATTATTTTGTTCATAGGGGTGATCCCATATGGTTTGTCTTTCTGTATTGATTGGGAAAATCGGTTCATTCGCACAAATATAATTAGAGTGTCATGTCGTTCCTATGCATGGGCAAAAGTTATTGTTGTTGCTACATCATCTGTTGCCGTTATTTTATTGGGCCATCTGTTAACAACTTGTTTGCTTTCTTTGCACATGCCTTTACTTGGTGATGAATATTACAGAGCGGGCTATGAGGTTTATACGCAAACAGTATTCGGAAGTATTATTGATGTAAATGCATTATTATACTTGCTTATTAGAAGTGTGGTCAGTGCCTTACATTGCTCGTTTTGGGCAGTGTTTGCCTTATGTATATCCGCATTTACGGCGGACCCTTTTATAACACTTGCATCGCCAGTTATTGGATACTACTTTATAATCAATCTTACATATGCTTTGAATTTTCCTGCATATCTGAAACTGAATAGTATAGCGGCGTGCAATTTTGATATAGGAGGTATAGGGATATCTTTTCTATATGCAATACTCTTTTTTCTGGTTTTAATAATTCTACTCGGCTGTCTATTTTACACACAGGTTAAGAGGAGGGTTGAAAATGGCTAGGTTTCGAGTTATTGTGAATATAAGTCTTAATAATTTTAGGCTTTGGACACGCAATAAGCGTATTCTTATTATTGCGATCCTTGCATTTATATGGATACACTATTTAGTTAATCCGATTTTAAAGTTTTCCCAATCGGTCAATGTGAATATAACACCGTTTGTTTTCCCACATCTTTTTCTTAACTGGTATTCAATTTTGATAATGTTATTACTTAGCGTTCTTTTGTTTTGTGACGCTCCATTTATGTCAAGTCGCACACCCTATGAATGTATTCGCTCGGGAAAGCAGTTCTGGATAAAAGGGCAGATTATATACATTTTCGAAGCAGCTACATTATTTGTTTTGTTCATGATAATTACTAGTATTGCTTGCCTATATCCAAATATTTGTTTCCGTAATGATTGGGGAAAAGTTTTAAATACGCTCGCCCAAACAAATGTTGGGATGCAGTTTAATATAATGCCTGTTTCGTATTTTATGATGATTAACTACACACCTATTGAAGCTATGTTTCTCTCCTCTATTATGTTGGTACTTATTATAAATATGATTGGCCTAATCATGCTTGTGCTTAATATGGCGATAAGCCGTGTTGTTGGCATTTTTGTGGCTTTATTTCTGGCATTTCTCCCCGCTTTTGCAAGCGTAAGCGATTCACCAAAGCTTTACTACGTTATCCCAACAACTTGGGCTAACATCACAATGTTTGATGTTAAAGGAACTTCCTTATACCCTACGTTGCTTTATGCCGTTATCGGCATCCTTGTCATAAATTTAGCACTACGTTTTACTGCCGTGCATTTAATCAAAAACCGACAGGTGGAAATCATTTCTCATTGAAAGGGGTAGCTCCTATGCGTATTATCCAACTGGAACAAGCAACTAAAAGATTTAACGAGAATATTGTGCTTAACAATATTACTGTCTCTTTTAAACAGGGACTAATTCATGGAATCATCGGTCGAAATGGTTCTGGGAAAACTATGCTGCTGAAAGTGATTTGTGGTTTTGTACCCTTAACCTCAGGAAAAATATTTGTTAATAATGTTCAACTCGGAAAAGGTACTGATGTTCCATCTGATGTAGGTATTATTATCGAAACGCCAGGCTTTTTACCCAATTATAGCGCGTTCCAAAACCTAAAACTGTTAGCAAAAATTAAAAACAAGGTATCTATTGATAGAATTCAAGAGGTTATGTGCCTTGTTGGATTGGACCCTGACAACAAGAAGCATGTCAGTAAATTGTCTATGGGTATGCGACAACGTCTCGGAATAGCACAAGCCATTATGGAAAACCCTTCACTGCTTATTCTTGATGAACCGTTTAACGGACTAGATGCTAATGGTATTGAGGATATGCGCAATTTATTGCTTGACCAGAAAGAACGAGGTAAAACCATTCTTATGGCAAGCCATTCCAGCGAAGATATTAAATGCTTATGCGACAATGTTATCAGGATGGAACAAGGAAGAATCACATAAGTTTTCACTTAAGATAGAGTATAGAGATTGACATACAATGTTGCTTTCACCTTTGTAGCCGGTGAAAAATGTAATGCCGTTGAGGCGAGGCCACGCTAAGGCTGGAGCTTGCGGCGAATATTGAATTGATTGTTCGACTGTCTCCAGTACATCCAACGTCAAAGCGACATTTGGCGCTTATATTTGTACTAGAGCCCTGTAAAAATTACAATTAAATTACACATTTGCGCTCCTCACGACCTTGGTTGCTGGAATGGTTATGGTAAAATAAATGAGAAGTACCCTCTTGGCGATTAAGGAGGAACGCATATTTTGAAGAACAGAATTCTGATCGTGGAGGATGACCGCGCCATATCCGACGCTGTGGCGCTCAATATGCAGTTTGTAGGCTACGACTATATGGTATTTGATGACGGCGAAAAGGCGGCGTCCTGTCTTGCTACCGACCATGCCTTTGACCTTGCGATTTTAGACATCATGCTTCCAGGTATTAACGGGTTCGAGTTGTTCTCCTACACGGAGAAATACAACATTCCTGTCATATACATGACCGCAAAAACGGATGCCGCCTCCGAGATCAAAGGGCTTCGTGACGGAGCGGAAGATTATATCGTAAAGCCCTTTGATATGCTGGCGCTGATGGTGCGCATCGAGAAGGTATTGAAGCGCACCGGTAGGCTGAACACAGTCTACCGAGTTCGGGACATTGAGCTAAACAGCGAAACGCGGGTGGTAACAAAAGCCGGAAGAGCCGTTGAGCTTCAGCCGCTGGAATTTGACGTGCTGCTGACGCTCCTAAAGAACAAGAACCTGACCGTATCACGGGAGCAGCTCCTTTCTGATGTTTGGGGCTATGAATATGCGGGCGAAACGAGGGCGGTGGATATGAAAATATCCAACCTACGCAAAAAGCTGAATCTTGGGGATGCGATACGTGCTATACCGAAGCTTGGCTACCGATTGGAGGAACGCTGAAATGAAGCTGTGGCAAAAAACCTCTCTTATCTGTATCGCCGTGCTGCTCGTCATCGTCACGGCCTGTTCCGCTGTACTTCTCATCCATTCCAAAAACAGCATATTGGAGCTTACATACAGCCGAGCAAGGGACAGGCAGAAAAGCCTTGCCTCCTCTTTTTCGGAAATGGCGGGCTATTATATTGCGGAGGGCGATTCGCGAACGGTGGAAACCTCCCTCGTCAACTACTGCTTTTCCCGCTTTGCCGATTCCTCCTCCGTGCTGATGCGCGGGGATGAAACGCTCTATTCCGGCGTTTCGGTCAATCCGCGCGCGTTTCTGCCGCTGCCCGAAAACGAATATTCCATGAAGATCGCGGAGCGGGAAATAGACGGGCGCAATGTGCTTATTGCGGGCAGCCTTGTAGCGGTGAGAAACACATCCTACGCCGTATATGTGGTGGAGGATATCTCCACGACCTACAACAGCATCGTAAGCTTAGCGTGGACATTTGCCGCCGTCAGCCTTGCGGGCGTACTTATCGGCGCGGGCTGCATTGCGCTCATAATGCACAGGAGCACAAAGCCGCTCACCTCCCTTGCAAAAACGGCGCGACAGATCGCGGGCGGCGATTATTCCATGCGGGCCGATGTGTATACGCAAGACGAGATAGGCGCGCTTGCGTGGGATTTCAACCTGATGGCGGAGGCCGTTGAAACGCGCATAGCGGAGCTTATGGAAACCGCCGAGCGGCAGCGGCTTTTCATCGGCGGCGTGACCCATGAATTCAAGACGCCGCTTACGGCGCTGCTGCTCCACTCCCGTATGCTGCGGCGGGCAAACATGACGGACGAGGAAAAGGACGCATCCTTAGAGCATATCGAGAGTCAATGCGAATGGCTGGAGCGGCTGGTGCAGACGCTTTTGAAGCTTATCACGCTGGAGCGCGAGATAGAGCGCAGGCCCTGCGAGGTTGACGCGTTGTTTGACACTGTGCGGCAGAACACGCAGAAAAGCCTTGCCGACCGTGGCGTGACTCTCATCACCCATTCCGGCGGCGGGACGCTGAACTGCAACGCGGACCTTATCCAGTCCCTGCTCATCAACCTTGTGGACAATGCGGCAAAGGCATATGACACGGACGCGCCGGACAAGCGGGTTTTTCTCACCTTCTCCGCCGATACGATAGAGGTACGGGACTTTGGCCGCGGCATACCCGAGGAAGCGATGGGGCGCATATTCGAGCCCTTTTACATGGCGGATAAATCCCGCAGCAAAAAGGCCGGCGGCAGCGGCCTTGGCCTTGCGCTGGTAAAAAGGATCGCGGACGCCCATGATGCGGAGCTTACGGTAAAGAGCGGCGTTGGGAAGGGCACGACCGTGCGGGTGCGCTTTCAATAATTACATTTTAATTACAACTTGATGATGACTTTGCATCGGCGCTTACCGTATCATGGTGACAACGATAACAAAGCGAGGTGTTATGGATATGAAAAAGATAATCGCCATATTGCTTATCACGATTATGGCAATTGGCGCTGCCGCCTGCCAAAAAACTCCGGAAAGCCCGATAGTAATAGGCAAAGACTATGAAACTATGATCGAGCAGGCAATGACTTCTGATGAGAGTACCGCTGAAAAAGCCCTGAAGGATGCAGTGCAGGCTCCTGATAACTTTGTATTTAACTATTCAAGCGATAGCTTATCCAT
>OGWU01000163.1_pt1 | contig 42213 bp, 31 predicted proteins | sample 1576071 | NCBI WGS metagenome assembly OGWU01 (sample SAMEA3541582, study PRJEB24748) | human gut metagenome | biome: human gut; feature: human-associated habitat; material: faeces | place: China | collected 2012
ATGGGTAATTCCTTACTGGCTGTAAGGGGTATTAACCATAAATACATTGTAGTAGAAGGAGGGCGGATATGAAAGCATTATTTATTGGAGGAACAGGCACGATCAGCACGGCGATTTCCAGAAAATTGCTGGAAGAAGGACATGAGCTGTGGCTGATTAATAGGGGAAACCGGAACAGAGAGCTTCCGGAAGGTGCACATATTATTACAGCAGATATTAATGATGAAGCATATGTTGCAGAGCAGATCGCCGGGCAGCAGTTTGATGTGGTGGCGGATTTTATTGCGTTTGTTCCGGAGCAGCTGGAACGGGATTATCGGCTGTTTAAGGGAAAGACGAGACAGTTTATTTATATCAGTTCGGCGTCCGCATATCAGAAACCGCTGTCAGATTACCGGATCACGGAGGGCACGCCGCTTGCAAACCGTTACTGGGATTATTCCAGAAACAAAATTGCCGGGGAAGAGCTTTTGATGAAGCTTTACCGGGAAGAGGGCTTTCCGGTAACAATCGTGCGTCCAAGTCACACATACAGCGAGAGAAGTGTGCCGGTGGGACTGCATGGGAAGAATGGCAGCTACCAGGTATTGAAGCGTATGATGGAGGGAAAGCCGGTTCTGATCCACGGAGACGGCAGTTCTTTGTGGACATTGACTTTTAACAGCGATTTTGCAAAAGGATTCGTTGGACTTATGGGAAATATTCACGCAATCGGCGAAGCAGTGCAGATTACCGGGGACGAGTCTTTGACGTGGAATCAGATTTACCAGACGATAGCGGATGCGCTGGGAGTGACGTTAAAGCCGTACTATGTGTCTTCACATTTTCTGGCAAAATGTAATCTGCAGGGAATCGATATAGAGGGAAATCTGCTCGGAGACAAGGCAAACACAGTAGTATTTGAAAATACGAAATTAAAGAAACTGGTGCCAGGCTTTTGCGCGGATATCCGCTTTGACCAGGGGGTGCGCAGGGCCGTATCGTATGTGATGTCTCATCCGGAATGCCAGAGGGAGGATCCGGAATTTGACGCATGGTGCGATTGCGTGATCGAGGCGCAGGAGGAGGCGCTGAAGAAAGTGCGGATGCTGCAGAAATAAAGTGATTAATAACGGCATCTCAAGTCAACTTCATTTCAAGTCAGGCGGAAGATCGGTATCTCAGCCTGGATTACGTAAACTCTGCGAGACTTGTATATGTGATTGTCAGCTGTGCAGAAAATTTGCGAGACTTGCATATGCGATTGTCGGCTGTATAGAAAACCTGCTTACATGTAAGCATGACGCGTTTGTTTCTGATATTTGCCGCATGGCTGAGCAGTTACAAAGCTTATAAAAGAATTGCGAAAGAATAAGATTTTGGAATTGCCAAACAGCATGTTCTACATTATAATGTAAAATATACATTTTGCCAGATGACACATTTATTTATGTGATGAAGTGGATGTGTCAGAGACATGTAATGTGGTGGCAGAATATCACAAAAAGAACAGGAGGCATACTGTGAAGCGAGAATTGGTAATTGTACTGGATTTTGGTGGTCAGTATAATCAGCTTGTTGCCAGAAGGGTCCGGGAATGTAACGTTTATTGTGAGATTTACTCTTACAAAACAGATTTGGAAAAGATCAAAGCAATGAGCCCCAAAGGAATCATCTTGACCGGAGGACCAAACAGTTGTTATGAACCGGATTCACCGACTTACTCGGCAGAGCTGTTTAAAATGGGAATTCCAGTGCTGGGCTTATGCTATGGAGCGCAGCTTATGCAGCATGTGCTTGGCGGAGAGGTAAAGCGCGCCGAGGTGCGGGAGTACGGAAAAACGGAAGTGTTTGTAGATACAGGCTCGCCAATATTTGAGAATGTATCTGAAAAAACAATATGTTGGATGAGTCACTTTGATTATATCGCAAAGATTGCACCGGGATTTCGTATTACTGCGCATACGGCGGACTGCCCGGTAGCGGCAGCGGAGAATGAAAAAGATAAATTATATGCGATTCAGTTCCACCCGGAGGTGCTTCACACCCAGGAAGGAACCAAAATGCTCGCAAACTTTGTGTTAAATATCTGCGGATGTTCCGGTAGCTGGCGCATGGACTCTTTTGTGGAGGAATCCATAAAAGCAATCCGTGAAAAAGTGGGAAGCGGCAAGGTACTCTGCGCGCTCTCGGGCGGCGTGGATTCCTCGGTTGCGGCGGTACTGCTGTCGAAGGCGGTCGGCGAACAGCTTACCTGTGTGTTTGTAGATCATGGTCTGCTCCGCAAAAATGAGGGCGACGAGGTGGAGGCGGTATTCGGCCCTAAAGGACCATATCACTTAAATTTTATCCGTGTAAACGCGCAGAACCGTTTTTATGAAAAACTGGCAGGCGTGCAGGAGCCAGAGGAAAAGCGCAAGATTATCGGAGAAGAATTTATCCGCGTTTTTGAAGAAGAGGCAAAAAAGATTGGCACGGTAGATTTTCTTGTGCAGGGCACGATTTATCCGGACGTAGTGGAAAGCGGGCTTGGCGGCGAATCCGCTGTGATCAAGTCACATCATAATGTGGGTGGACTTCCGGATTATGTGGATTTTAAAGAGATCATAGAACCATTACGTGATCTTTTCAAGGATGAGGTACGCAAAGCGGGTCTGGAGCTTGGCATTCCGGAAAATCTTGTTTTCCGTCAGCCATTCCCGGGACCGGGACTTGGAATCCGCATTATTGGTGACATTACCGCAGAAAAAGTCCGCATCGTCCAGGATGCAGACGCTATTTATCGTGAAGAAGTAGCAAAAGCAGGTTTGGCAAAATCTATCGGACAATACTTCGCAGCACTTACGAATATGCGATCTGTCGGCGTAATGGGAGACGAGCGTACCTATGATTATGCGGTTGCATTGAGGGCGGTGAATACGATCGACTTTATGACAGCAGAAGCAGCGGAGATACCGTTCAGTGTATTGCAGAAAGTGATGAGTAGAATTATTAATGAAGTCAAGGGGGTTAATCGGGTATTTTACGATCTGACGAGTAAGCCACCGGGGACGATTGAGTTTGAATAATGAAAAAAATCTGAGAACCCGCATAAACAGGGCGTTTGAGGGGCGTCAAGGTTCTATTTGATAACAAAATGATAACACTGGATATTTTGGTATTGTTTATCAGGTATCCTGTGGTTATCAGGTAATATGTGTGAAACCGACAAAAAAGGTCTTACTGAATTGAGTGAAATCAATTTGGTAAGGCCTTTTTTCGTTGGTTTTTATTTTGCGTTTTTCGGGTAATTGTATCGCCACTGGTCATATTCTTCTTTGGTAATTTCTCCGGATTTTAGTTTTTCTGCCTGTTCCTTCCATGCATGGAACATATCAAACATAGAAAGGTAGGTGGTTCCTTTGGATTTATCTAATCGGAGGCAGAGTTCTCCGTCAATCTCTCCGATATGAAGTCCGTAAAGATCTTCTAATGTAAATAAGGTGTGCATCAGTCCTACATAACTGTCAATGTCCGGGACTGCCAGTGCATGGGGAGATACATCGAAAATGTCAGCCAGTGCATTCAGATAGTTTTCCTTCGGGCTGCGTGCGCCTTTTTCGTACTGTGCAATGCGGACATCAGCCTGCGATTCGCTGAATCCCAGCTGCTGACCTAAATATTTCTGCGTGAATCCACGCAGAAGTCGGAAATGATGAATTCTTTCTCCTATAGCCATATTCATTCTCCTGTCTGTCTATTGATAAATTGAGTATAGCATATATGTATAGTACAGACAAGAAGAAACCATACAAAAAAGTATAGAATTTTTGCTTTAAAACACTTGACCCATACAAAAAAGTATAGTATCATGCAGACTATACAGAAATGTATAGTGCAAACAAAGGAGGGATTTTACAATGAGTAAAATGTTTATGAATGTAAAAGAGGTCATGGAAGTTCTGGAGGTGTCGGAATCCTACGCTTACAAGCTGATGAAGAGACTGAACAGGGAATTACAGGCGATGGGATGTCAGACAATCGCAGGAAAAGTTGACCGGAAGTATTTTTACGAGCAGTTTTATGGAACAAGATCGAACGATGGGAGGAATTAGGAATGGCAATTTACAAGAATGAAAGCAATAACACTTGGTACGTCATGGCAAGGTATCAGGACTGGACCGGTGAACGTAAGCAGAAATGCAAAAGAGGATTTGCGACAAAAAGGGAAGCTGCACAGTGGGAGCAGCAGTTCATCCTGCAGAAGAAAGCCAGCATGGATATGGAACTGGAGAGCTTCTGCAAATTATATGAGGAAGATGTGAGACCAAAGCTGAAAAAGAGTACCTGGCTCACAAAGGAAAATATTATCAAGTCCAAAATTTTACCGTATCTGGGAAAAAGAAAGGTGTCGGAAATTACCGCAAAGGATGTTCTGGACTGGCATAATGAACTTCGCAAATTGACAAGCCGGAGGGGAAAACCCTTATCCCCTACTTATCTGAAAACAATTCATGGACAGTTGAGTACAATTTTCAATCATGCGATCAAATTTTATGATCTTAGTACGAATCCGGCAAGGAAAGCGGGGACAATCGGATCGGAGGAAAGTAAGGAAATGCTCTTCTGGACAAAGGCAGAGTATAAGCAATTCTCGGAAGAAATGATGGATAAACCTCTTTCCTATTATGCGTTCCAGTTACTTTACTGGTGCGGAATCAGATCCGGGGATGCTGATGGTAAAATAAGTCTAAATCAACAGAAACCCAGTAAACATGCGGGGTTGAGGCGATTTGGTCCTGAAAAATTCTTGCAACGAAACAACGAATTTATGAAGGAAAGGCCGATCTTTTATAAAAAACCAATTAAAACAGAGAAAGATTTCAGTACATGGCTGAGATGTTTTTACTATACCACGAAAGCGGTGATAACTGAATATATTTATTTTTAGGACTGAATTAGCTCGCACGGACATTAGTTCCGGCTGTCTGGTTCAGTCCTCTTTTTTATTTGAGATCAAAGAAAGGTGATAAAGAATATGGCAAAGATTATATCCGTAGTCAACCAGAAAGGCGGAACTGGAAAATCCGCATGTGCGGCAAATCTTGGTGTAGGGTTGGCTCTTATGAATAAGAAGGTGTTAGTTGTGGATGCTGATCCTCAGTCAGATGTGTCTGCGGGATTTGGATTCCGTGACTGCGATAATAGTAATGAAACATTAACAACGCTGATGGAAATGGTGTTGAGTGATGAAGATATTCCGGAAGACTGCTTTATCCAGCATACGGAGGAAGGTATTGATATTATCTGTTCCAATATTGGATTGGCAGGAACCGAGGTTCAGCTTGTAAATGCGATGAGCCGTGAATTTGTTCTGAAACAAATATTAAACAGGGTAAAAGACCGGTACGATACAATTTTGATAGATTGTATGCCATCTTTGGGTATGATCACCATCAATGCCCTGGCAGCATCGGATGAAGTATTGATTCCGGTAGAAGCATCTTATCTTCCAATCAAAGGACTGCAGCAGCTCTTGAAGACAATCGGTAAAGTAAGAAGACAGATTAACCCGAAACTGCAGATTGCCGGTATCCTTTTCAGTATGGTGGATGCCCATACAAATGATGCAAGAAACAATATGGAGTTGCTTCATAATGCCTATGGAAATCAGATTCATGTGTTTGACAATTATATTCCATTTTCTGTCAGGATGAAAGAAGCGGTTAGAGAAGGGCAGAGTATTTTTAAGTACGAACCAAAAGGTAAAGTTGCGAAAGCTTATATGAGTTTTACGGAGGAGGTCCTTGAACATGGCAGGTAAAAAGAAGCCAACGCCAATCCCATTACAGTCATTAGATGCCCTGTTCGGAACAACAAGTGAGGTACAGGCAGGCATCCAACAGATTGCTCTGGATAATCTGCATCCTTTCTCAAATCATCCGTTTAAGGTTCTGGATGATGACAAAATGGCTGAGTTGTCTGAGAGTGTAAGGACGCATGGAGTTTTGGTGCCTGGTATTGTAAGAGTAAAGGATACCGGCGGTTATGAAATTATAGCGGGGCACCGCCGCAAGAGGGCGTGTGAGATTGCAGGCTTGAAAACTATGCCAGTTATTATTAAGGACCTGACAGATGATGAATCGACGGTGATTATGGTTGACTCAAACATTCAGCGTGAAGAACTGTTGATCAGTGAAAAGGCATTTGCCTATAAGATGAAATATGATGCATTGAAACGTCAGGGCAAACGAAGTGATTTAACTTCTTGCCAAGTTGGCAAGAAGTTGGCGGCAGAGAAAGTCAGTCAGAATACTGGAGATAGTACCAGACAGATTTTGAGATATATCCATCTGACAGAATTGATTCCGGAAATGTTATGTCTGGCGGATAACAAAAAGATTCCTTTCAATACTGCGGTAGAATTATCTTACTTGAAACTGGAAGAACAGAAACTATTACTCCAATATATGGGTAACCATGAAATGGTTCCGTCCATGAAGCAGGCGCAGGAAATGAAGAAGTGTTCTAAGGAACATATACTGACATATCCGGAAATTGATAGTATCTGTTGCCAGAGTAAAACAGAAAAATTACAGGTGAAGCTGCCGGAAAAGAAACTCCGGATGTTTTTCCCGGAGAGTTATTCCAAAGAGCAGATAGAAGATGTGATTTTTAAATTGATAAAGGAATGGGCAGATAATAAGGAGCGTGTTCATAATGACAATCGTGGATGTGATTAAGAAGGCATTGTTACCACTGGCAGCTATGGCATTCTGGCTCTGGATGGTAAAAACGATTATGGGAGTAAGCGGGAATACAGATTTATTTATGTTCCTGTTCGTTGCCGGGCTTCCATTTGGAATACATAAAATGTGCTTCATTTTAATCCCCAAAGGATATGATGTTGGGGGTACCATTGGAATGATCGCATTGAGTGTTATTGTGGGTGGTTTATTGGGAAGCCTTATGATTCCATATTATGTTGTGAGAGCATTCTATGTGACCATTCGATATATAGTAAAAAGATAATGAATAGTAGATTTGAGGCAGGCTTGCGAAAAAACAAATTCGTAAGCCTGCCTTTTTTTTGTGCGATAAAGCAGGCAATTCAGGGGGAATCCCCTTTTGCATAAAGAATAAGACGGAGGAGAACGAACATGAGAGACCGAATCAAGAACAAACAGATTAGCAAAGAAATCAGAGGACAGCTTCCGGTTATTACACCAGCTATGTTCCGGGAAAGGGGATGTTCTTATTGCCCCTATTATGCCGGAAGCTATGAAAAATTTCCAAGGTGCATGATGACAGATTGTGCCTGGGATGATGAAGAAGAACATTTCCATCCGGTTCTTCGCCAGATGCTTCCGGAATTTAAAAGGAAGATGGAAAAAGCAGAAGAGAAATATCTGGAATTGAAAACTGCTTATGAACTGCTTATGAGCATGTTTGCGGATGAAATGGAACAGGAGGAACTGGAGAAAGATGAATGTTACGACTGTTGTTATGCCAAGTGTGGTCCATGTATCGGGCTGTGCTATAAAACACTGAAAGGATAGGAGGATGCGAGGTAATGAATACAGCAATTATTTCTGGAAGACTGGTTCGTGATCCGGGCTATACCGAGACACAGAATGAAAAAGGTCTTCATAAGATCGCCAAGTTTGTACTGGCAGTCAGAAGAAATTACTCAGACGATGTCAGTTTCATTCCGGTGAAAGCCTTTGCAAAAAAAGCGGAGTTTGTCCGTGATTACCTCGTTCAGGGGACTAAGGTGATGGTGGAAGGAGAAATCGTAACCGGCAGTTATGATAATAAAGAGACCGGCAAAAAAGTATATACGACAGAGCTTTTTGCAGACCGTATCGAGTTTGCCGGGGCAAAAGTGCAGGAGAAAATGCCAGAGCCGATGGAAGGGGATGGTTTTCTGAACATCCCGGAATCTATGGAAGAAGAAATGCCGTTTCGATAGGAGGAAAAGCCAATGGTAATGTTAAATAAAGAGTACATGATCAATCACATGAGAAATGAAAATGGTTCCATCAATATCAAAAATGTAGTATTGGCGGCTGCCTGCGAAGCAACCGAGTTGTTCCAGTGCCTGATTGTAATGGACAGTAACTTTACAGATTGGAGCCGTTTTGTTGACCGCCTGGAGCAGAACGTGGAAAAACAGGACTATGAAAAAGTCCATGAACTCTGCCAGACGATGTATGCCATGAGGCATCTGTCAGAAGAACTGGAAGGGTTATATCTGGTAAGGGATGATGCAGAGCTTTGTTCCCTGTATTATCAGATTTTTGTGGGAATGCTGGATTTGACTGTTTTCTCAACAGAAGCAATGGTTGATTTGAATGGAGGGAAGCATGGTGAGTAATCAGGATTATATGCCGGTAGAGTGCCTGCTGGTGCCGAAGGCACTGTTTAAGGAAGAGAGATATTGCTCTTTATCCACTACGGCAAAGGTATTATACAGCCTCATGCTTGACCGGCTGAAATATGCAGCACAGAACAGATGGATTGACCAGAAAGGGAAACGGTATGTGATCTATCCCAAAAGTGAAATGATCAAGGATTTGAATAGTACCAGATACCGGGTAGATTACGCTGTTTCGGAACTGGAAAGTATGGGAAATATGGTTCGGGTTGTTAAAGACAATGGCAGACCGAACCGTTTCTATATAAATGATATTTCAAAATATGAGGAGGAAAACGCAATGATGACAATTAAGGATTTGATGGAAATGGTAACGCCGGAAGAGGCAGAGGAGATCATGGACAAGATGGTGGAGACTGCCAGGGAGATTGTAGATGATCTTATGAAAAAAGGCTATATCGAGATTATCAGGGAAGGCTGTCCGGAGGGAGGGCATCTGGAGGACGGTGTCCCGCCAACTGATCTGGGAGAAGACGAGTTTAATCCGGAAGATTTAAATCCGATGGAATTCAGATGCTACTGCGATGAGGACGGTAACCTGGATGATGAGGCAATTGAAGATGATGCCAGTGAATTTGGTATGGACCTGGCATTCGGTGTGATTGAATTATTGGAAAATGATCCGGATAGAATTGAAGCGATCCGCCAGTATTTCAACTGTGTCTACAAGATGGAATCCATGAAGAAATTTATGGCTGTCGTGGAGACAACGGCTGTGATCTGCGGAAATTCCCCGGAATGGATTGAAGATATGCACGCCTGCAACAAAGGTGCCAGACGTATCTACCTGAAGGAACTGGTGAGTGTTTTCAACATGTACCTGAATATGTTCAAGAACAAAGAAATGGAATAATGAGGATGAAAAAATGGATTATGAATACTTCCGGGTAGAAGAATCCGAGCAGTTTTCATTTTTCCGTATTCCCAAGGCACTGTTCACAGAAAAGGAATTTGAAGGACTGTCCACGGATGCAAAGCTTCTGTATGGCATCCTGCTGGACAGGATCAACCTTTCAAAGAAAAATGGCTGGGTGGATGCTGATGGTTATGTGTATATCATCTACACGGTAGCTGAACTTCAGGAAGTGCTGCATATGTCACACACAACGGTCACAAAGCTTCTCCGGGAGCTTGACAGTGTACATGGCATCGGTTTGATCGAACGGTACCGGCAGGGCTGCAACCGTCCATCGGTGATATATGTGAAGAACTTTGTGAAACGCATCCGGGCAAAACCGGCAGTTTATTATCCTTCTGGAATGCAAGAAATTTGCTGTCCGGAACGCAAGAATCTGGCAGTCCGGAATGCAAAAAACTTGCAGTCCGGAACGCAAAAAAATGGAAGTCCGGAGTGCAAGAATTTTGCCACAAGTAATACTGATATAAATAAGACTGATAAGAATGATACTGATAGGAGTAAGAAAAGCCACGCTTCTGAAAAGGAAAGCTCCTGTCTGTATGGGCGATTTGGAAATGTTCGGCTTTCCGTGGAAGAATACCGGGAGCTGCGGAAACTGTATCCGTATGACTGCCAGAGGATGATCGACCAGCTTTCTGCTTATATGAAATCAACTGGGAAAATCTATCAGGATCATTTCGCAACGCTTCTTCTCTGGGCAGGAAGGGAAGAACTGAAAACCGGTTCTGGAAGATATGACTTTGAGGAAGGAGAGAGTCTATGACAGATAGCAGGAATGTGGCTGATTTTCTTGGGGAAGACGGATGCCTCCGGTGTGGTGTATGCGGAAAACGAAAACAGCTGAGGATCAATTTTATGGGAAGGGATCGTGTAGTGGGCTGCCTGTGTGACTGCGAGGTTCAGGCAAGAAAAGAAAAAGAAGAGCAGCTCCGCAGGGAGGAAGCCCAGAGGGAGCTTTACCAGAGAAAATCTGTGGGACTTAGAGACCGGAGGTTCTGGGAATGGCGGTTTGAAAATGATAATGGGTCGAATGATAAGATGCTCATTGCCAGGCAGTATGCAAAAAACTGGGAGAAGATGAAAAAAGAAAATGTAGGGCTTCTCCTGATGGGTCCGGTGGGGACTGGGAAGAGTTTTTTTGCCGGGTGTATTGCCAATGCCCTTCTGGAACAGGGGGAGCGGGTGATGATGACGAACTTCTCCCGTATCCTGAATGAAATGACAAACTATCAGGCAGATAAAAACCAGATCGTGCAGAATCTGGTGGATTACCCGCTTTTGATCATTGATGATCTGGGGATAGAACGCAATTCAGAGTTTGCCCTGGAGCAGATCTATAACGTGATTGACAGCAGGTACTGTAAAATGAAGCCTCTCATCATCACAACAAATCTCGGGTTGAATGATATGAAAGATGAATCGCTGGATGTAGCCCATAAGCGAATTTACAGCAGAATATTGGAGATGTGTGTGCCTGTCTATTGTGGCGGGGCAGATAAGCGAAGAGAAGAAGGAACGGAAAAGCTCGGTCGGATGCAGAGTCTGATCAGTGGCTGATCGGTTCCTTCTTTGATGAAAGGGGTGATACCGATGGTCTTAGGTTGGGACAGCACGTAATACGCTGAAAGGAGGAAAATTCATGCAGGAAGAAGTAACACAGAAAACGGTGACTTTTTGTGTGCGTACCACAAAAATGACGGCAGATGTGCTGAAAAAAGTGATTGCCGCATACCTGCGGCATCAGAAACAGAAAAGTGCTGAGAAGAAAGCACAGAAAAATCAGCCGAAACAGGGGAAAATCACGGTGAAGGAGCTGGCAAAGCAGAATGCCGGGATGACGAACATTGAGATCACACCCAAGAATATCAAGTCTTTTGAACGGTATGCCAGAAAATACGGGATCAATTATGCCCTGAAAAAGGATAAGTCCAAAGATCCGCCGGTTTATCTGGTGTTCTTTAAGGGACGTGACCAGGATGCGATCACCGCTGCTTTCCGTGAATTTTCCCAGAAAGAGATCCAAAAGGCGAACCGTCCTTCCATCCACAAACGTCTGGCAGCATACAGGAGTATCGTTGCAGGGAAGACGAAGGGCAAAGCCAAGAATAAGCATCAGGAGGTATCCCGGTGAGAAAACTAAATGCCGGGGGATTGACCAACAAGCTGAAAGCAAAAGCCAGAGTTACGCTGTCCGCTTTGGATATGAAAAAGCTTATTCTGACCAATCTTCCGTACCTGTTCATCTTTTTGTTTGCAGACAGGGCATCCTGTTTGTACCGGGCAAGCCCCGGAGCAGATATGGGAAACAAACTATTATATGCCATGGAACACGCTGACCGGATTTTGACCGGGTTTCTGCCAAGTCTTTACTACATGGATGTTCTGGTGGGAGCCGGGATTGCTGCAGTTGTGAAGATACTGGTCTGGCAGAAACAGGCAGATGCAAAAAAGCTCCGCAAAGGCGTGGAGTATGGTTCCGCCAGGTGGGGAACAGCGGAAGACATTAAACCATTTATGGCAGATGATTTCTGGATGAACATTCCGCTGACTGCAACGGAATCCATTACCATGGAAAGCCGTCCGAAGAACCCCAAGTTTGCCAGAAATAAAAACATCTGCGTCATCGGCGGTTCCGGCAGTGGAAAAACAAGGTTTTTCGTAAAGGTCTCTATTATGATGATGAACTGTTCCATGGTCATCACAGACCCGAAGGGAACACTGATCGAAGAATGCGGGAAGATGCTAGCCAAAGGACCGCCCAAAAGAGACAAGCATGGAAATGTTGTGAAAGATAAATCCGGGAAGGTGGTGCATGAGCCTTATGTAATCAAGGTCTTAAATACCATTAACTTCTCTAAATCGCTCCACTACAATCCATTTGCCTACTTAAAATCCGAAAAGGATATCCTGAAACTGGTGACGGTAATCATTGCCAACACCAAGGGAGAAGGGGAAAAGGCAACCGAGGATTTCTGGGTCAAAGCAGAAAAACTGCTGTATACGGCACTGATTGCCCTGATCTGGTATGAAGGGGACGAGGACGAGAAGAACATGAACACCCTGATCGATCTTCTGAATGAGAGTGAGACCAGGGAGGATGACGAGAATTACAAAAATCCAGTGGATATGCTGTTTGAGGATCTGGAAAAAAGGAATCCGGAACACTTTGCGGTACGCCAGTATAAGAAATACAAGCTTGCTGCCGGTAAGACAGCAAAATCCATCCTGATCAGCTGTGGTGCCAGACTGGCTCCATTTGATATTGCAGAGCTTCGGGAGATCATGAGCTATGATGAGATGGAACTGGATAAGGTGGGAGACCGAAAGACGGCACTGTTTCTGATTATGTCAGATACAGATACCACCTTTAACTTTGTGATTGCCATGCTGCAGTCCCAGCTTTTCAATCTGCTTTGTGATAAGGCAGATGATAAATATGGCGGCAGGCTGCCGGTCCATGTGAGGGTTATCTGCGATGAGTTTGCCAACATCGGGCAGATTCCACAGTTTGATAAGCTGATTGCCACCATCCGAAGCAGGGAAATCTCTGCTTCTATTATTTTGCAGTCACAGAGCCAGCTGAAGGCAATGTACAAGGATAGTGCGGACACAATTCTGGGGAATTGTGACACAATGCTGTTCCTTGGAGGCAAGGAAAAGACCACTCTGAAAGAGATGAGTGAGCTTCTGGGGAAGGAGACGATTGACCTTTACAACACCTCGGAAACACGCAGCAACCAGAAGTCATTCGGGCTGAATTACCAGAAAACCGGAAAACAGCTGATGACGGAGGATGAGATCGCAGTCATGGACGGCGGGAAATGCATCCTGCAGATCCGTGGTGTCCGTCCGTTCTATTCGGACAAATACGATATAACCAAACACCCGAATTACCGGCTCCTTGCAGATTACAGCGAGAAGAACCGGTTTCAGGTGGAAAAGGAACTGGATCCGAAGTACACACCGAAACCTGATGATGAGGTGGAAGTGATGGAAATGGATCTTTCAGGAGACGGGAATGAGCAGGAAAATAATGAGGAAAGGAATAACTAACAGGGTGCGCCGGTATTGTTACCGGCGTTTTTCATTCCCGGTTACACCCGGCAAAGTTAGTTTTGGTGATTTATATGGCATTTTTTACCAGTGCAATTACTACTCTTAAGACCCTGGTCGTAGCAATCGGGGCGGGCCTTGGCGTATGGGGTGTCATCAACCTTCTCGAAGGTTATGGCAATGACAACCCTGGCGCAAAGAGCCAGGGAATCAAACAGCTCATGGCAGGAGCAGGAATCATGCTGCTGGGAACTACCCTGATTCCCCAGCTGGCAACACTGTTCGGTTAATGGGGTAATGGATGAACACCATTATCGAACGAATCACGGAAGCCATCAAGGAGATCCTTATAGGGATGATCCAGAATGGTCTGGAAGGGATGTTTGTGGAGGTCAATGATAAGGTGGGAACGATTGCCGGTCAGGTCGGGCAGACCCCGCAGGGATGGAACGCAGGGGTTTTTAACCTCATCCAGAACCTGTCCCAGACGGTGATCGTGCCCATCGCCGGTCTGATCATTACGTTCGTACTTTGTTATGAGCTGATCACGATGGTCACACAGAAGAATAACTTCCATGAGTTTGAAACTTACAACATTTTCCTCTGGATCTTTAAGGCATATGTGGCGATTTACCTTGTAACGAACACATTCAATATCACGATGGCGGTATTTGATGTGGGGCAGCACATCGTAAATGGTGCAGCCGGTGTGATCTCCGGAAGTACGGCGGTGGATGCTTCTGCCGCCATTGCTACCCTGACGGAATCTCTGGAAGATATGGAAATCGGGGAACTGTTTTTACTGGCAATGGAAACACTTCTTATCAGCCTTACCATGAGCATCCTCTCCGTGATTATCACGGTGATCATGTATGGCAGGATGATTGAGATCTACCTTTATACTTCCGTGGCACCGATCCCGTTTGCCACCATGACCAATAAGGAATGGGGCAATATCGGGAACAACTATCTGAAAGGCTTGTTCGCCCTGGCATTTCAGGGATTCTTCATGCTGGTCTGTGTCGGTATTTATTCCGTACTGGTCAATGCGATGACCATATCCACGAACCTGCATGGGGCAATGTTTTCAGTGGCGGCATATACGGTCGTACTGGCATTTTCACTGTTTAAGACCGGAAGCCTCAGTAAATCAATATTCAATGCCCACTGATGGGCAGGAAAAGAAAGGAGTACTACCTATGGCGTATGTACCAGTACCCAAAGACCTTACAAAGGTCAAGACAAAAGTAGCATTGAACCTGACAAAGCGGCAGCTGATCTTTTTTTCACTTGCCGCAGTAGTGGGAGTCCCGTTATACCTGCTGGCAAAGAAACCCCTTGGTTCCAGTGTGTCAGCGATCCTTATGGTAACTGTCATGCTGCCATTTTTCTTTATGGCAATGTATGAAAAAGACGGTCTCCCTTTTGAAAAAGTGATGGGAAATATCATCCGCCAGAAATTCCTCTGTCCGGCGAAACGTCCGTACAAGACGGAGAACTTCTATCAGGCGGTGGATTCCCTCGTAAAGAAGGAGGGCGTGCCGGATGGCAAAAAAGAAGAAACAGGCACAGCAGCAGTGCCTGGAAGCGGCGGCAAGAAAAAACCGTCAGGAAAGAAGAAAAAGAAACGACAAAAAGGAAAGGGAAAAGGAAAAGCTTAGGAAGAGACAGGAGAAGGAAAGGAAACGGCAGAAGAACATCCCCCATACTGCCCAGCAGAGCATCCCGTATCAGCGGATGTTTGCGGATGGCATCTGCCAGGTATCGAAGAACTTTTTTTCCAAAACCGTACAGTTTTACGATATCAATTACCAGCTTGCCCTGAATGAGGATAAGACCACGATCTTTGAGAATTACTGTGATTTCTTGAATTACTTTGACTCGTCCATCAGTGTGCAGCTGTCGTTTATCAACCAGCAGGTGGATGTAGCAGAGTTTGAAAAGAGCATTGATATCCCGGACCAGAACGATGATTTCAACGAGATCCGGGAAGAATACCGGACGATGTTAAAGAACCAGCTATCCAAAGGGAATAACGGTCTGGTGAAAACGAAATATATCACGTTCGGGATTGAAGCGGAGAGCTTAAAAGTGGCAAGACCTAGGCTTGAGCGGATTGAGGCAGATATCCTCAACAACTTCAAAGTGCTTGGGGCACAGGCTCATCCATTGAACGGGGTGGAGCGTCTTGAGATCATGTACCATGTGTTCAATCAGGACCGGATCGAGCCGTTCCGGTTCAATTATAAGATGCTTCCGCAGACGGGGCTTAAGACAAAGGATTTTATCGCACCGACATCCTTTAACTTCTCAAAGAATTCTTCATTTATGATGGGAAAGACACTGGGAAGCGTCAGCTACCTGCAGATCCTCGCACCGGAACTGACCGACCGTATGCTGGCGGATTTTCTGGATGTGGATGAGAGCATCAATGTGAATATCCATATCCAGTCCATTGACCAGACCTCTGCTATCAAGATGATCAAGAGTAAAATCTCTGACCTGGACAAGATGAAGATTGAGGAGCAGAAGCGGGCAGTACGCTCCGGTTATGACATGGATGTGCTGCCGTCCGACCTTGTGACTTATGGGGAAGAAGCGAAAAACCTTCTGGAAGACCTCCAGTCCAGGAATGAGAGGATGTTCCTTGTCACTGTCCTTGTGATGAACACGGCAAAGAAACGTCAGAAACTGGATAACAACATTTTCCAGGTGCAGGGCATCGCACAGAAGTATAACTGTTCCCTGCGTCCTTTGGATTACCAGCAGGAAGCGGGGCTGATGTCCTGTATCCCACTGGGAGTAAACAGAATCGAGATCCAGCGTGGGCTTACCACCTCGGCAACAGCAATCTTTGTGCCATTCACGACACAGGAACTGTTCCAGGAAGGGGAAGCCCTTTATTATGGTCTGAATGCGTTGTCCAACAACATGATCATGGTGGACCGGAAGCGGCTAAAAAATCCCAACGGGCTAATCTTGGGTACCCCGGGTTCCGGTAAATCCTTCTCTGCAAAAAGGGAGATTACCAACTGCTTCCTCATTACGGAGGATGACATTATCATCTGCGACCCGGAAGCAGAGTATTACCCACTGGTGCAGGCACTGCATGGGCAGGTAGTCCGTATCTCACCGGTATCGACCCAGTATATCAACCCGATGGATTTAAACCTCAACTATTCCGAGGAGGATAATCCGCTTTCACTGAAATCAGATTTTATTTTATCGCTTTGTGAGCTGATCGTGGGAGGAAAGAACGGTCTGGAACCGGTGGAAAAGACCATCATTGACCGGTGTGTGCGTCTTGTGTATCAGGAATATCTTTCCGACCCGGTGCCGGAGAAGATGCCAATCCTTCAGGATCTGTATGACCTGCTCCGTGGGCAGGATGAACCGGAGGCACAGCGGCTGGCAACCGCACTGGAAATTTACGTTACCGGTTCATTGAATGTGTTCAACCACCGGACAAACGTGGATATCAATAACCGGATCGTCTGCTTTGACATTAAGGAGCTGGGAAAACAGCTGAAAAAGATCGGGATGCTCATCGTCCAGGACCAGGTATGGAACAGGGTAACGGTCAACCGTTCCGCCCATAAATCCACCCGGTACTATATTGATGAATTCCATCTGCTTTTGAAGGAAGAGCAGACGGCAGCCTACAGTGTGGAGATCTGGAAGAGGTTCCGTAAATGGGGAGGTATCCCGACCGGTATCACCCAGAATATCAAGGACCTTCTGGCAAGCCGTGAAATTGAGAACATTTTTGAAAACTCAGATTTCATTTATATGCTCAACCAGGCATCCGGTGACCGGCAGATTCTGGCGAAGCAGCTGAACATTTCACCTACCCAGCTGTCTTATGTGACGAACAGCAATGAAGGTGAGGGGCTTTTGTTCTATGGAAATGTCATCATCCCGTTTGTGGACAGGTTCCCGAAGAACAGGCTGTATCAGTTATTAACGACCCGCCCGGAAGAGACGGGAGATCAGGAATAGGAGGAAAAACGATGCACGTATTAGCATATTTTCTGACATTTACGGCAGGCATGGTATGTGGTCTGGTTCTTACCTGTATCGTGCAGGCAGGGAAAAAATGAAGGAGGTAACAGATGGCAGAACAGAGAATGAAAGCCAGGGAGAAAACCGTCCAGAAGATGACAAAGGATGGTCTGGTGGAAGAAAACCTGGCAGATAAATCCACTGTTCGTGTCAGCAGCCGTACCCGGGATGTGCAGATGTCAAAAAAGGATACCGGAAAAGGGCTGGATCTTTCCAACCGAAGAGGGGCGAAAGAGGAAAGCAGCGATCCGGTCAGGCATTCTGTGCAGAATTCCAGGGATGCACCGGCAAAGGCACAAATAGTAGATAAGGCAAAATCCCGGAAAATGATCCGGGAACAGGCAGAGGGCAGCGCCAGTTCTAAACTGTCACTGGAAGAGAAGAAAAACGGCAGTGGGAAACTTCAGGAGAAGCATACAGACCTTGCCCAGTCAAGGGGAGATGCAAGAAAGAAACAGACCGGAGGCAGTAAAAAGCCGGGGCAGAAGCAGAGACTGAAGTTTGCTTATGAGGAGACGGCGGAGGCAGTCAGGGATGGCGATTCTTCCGCTAAACTGAACCGGATGGATGCGGACGGGGTAAATTTCCGCCATGATGCCCAGAAGAAGCGGAACCAGAAGCTTGCCCACACGGAGGCAGAAAAGAAAAACGCACCAAAGAAGCATTCCATGAAAGAAAAGGTCTATCAGGAAAATGCAGAAAATGCGGGAGCGAAAAAGAAAAGCCGGCTGAAATTTGAAGGGGAAAGCCCAAACGATGCTTCCCTTGTCAAAAAGGCAGGCACCGCTGTGGCAGTATCTGTCCACCGCCAGGTCAGAAAAAATGATGATGGCAATGCAGCGGTGGAAGGCGCAAACAGTTTAGCCGAAGGTTCAGAGGGGCTTTACCATCTGGAACAGCAAAGTGCCAGAAGGCGGAACCGGAGAAAAAGCCGGTCGAGTGCTTATCAGGCAAAGAAAACAGCACAGGCTGCGGCAGAGTCTTCCGTAAATCAGGAACGGTCTTATTTGAAGAAGCTGCTCCAGAAACAACGGATCAAAAAGGAATATGCCAAGGCAAAACAGAGTGAGCAGGCAATGGGGACTGCAGCGGTCGGTACGATTGACTATATCAAGAAGATCGGCGGTAAAGTCACCAACTTTTTCAAGGAACACCGGAAGGTCTATATCAGCATCGCTGCCCTGATCGGGATGATGTTCCTCATCATGACCAGTGTAACGTCCTGTTCCTCGGCATTTATGCAGAGCCTGATCAATTACACCGGAACCAGTTATATCTCTTCGGATGAGGCAATCCGGCAGGCAGACCTTTACTATACACAGCTGGAAGCAAACCTGCAGGAGAGGATCAACCAGATGGAATCGGAAGAGCCGGGGCATGACGAATACCGGTACAATATCGGACCGATTGAGCATGACCCGTTTGTTTTAATCAGTTACCTGTCTGCCAAATATGAAGAGTTTACCTTTGAACAGGTTAAGCCGGAGCTGGACAGGCTGTTTGCACTCCAGTATCAGCTGGAGACAGAAGCTGTAAACGAGACGGTGACAGAGACAACGACAGTGCGGGTAGGGGAATCCCTTGGAAATGTTGTGACGAGCGGTTACTGCAACTGCCCGATCTGCTGTGGCATATGGTCAGGAGGACCGACGGCATCCGGGGTGTACCCGACAGCGAACCATACCCTTGCGGTAGATGCGTCCAACCCGTTTGTTCCAATGGGGACAAAAGTGGTCATGAATGGTGTGGAATACACGGTAGAAGACACCGGGGCATTTGCCCGTTACGGTGTCCAGTTTGATGTGTATTATGACAGCCACTCGGCGGCATACGCACATGGGCACCAGACCTGGGAATGCTTCCTTGCGGATTCGAATGGAAGCCGGGAAGTGGAAGTGACAAGGACAAGGGATGTGGATGTGCTGAACGTGACCTTAAATTCCAGCAGCCTGACGGGCATCTGCCAGAGCCGTCTGGGGATTTTCCAGAGGGAACTGTTTTCAGCCTACAATGAAACAAAAGGCAACCTGCAGATGTTCGGGACACCATTTGACTTCAACTGGTATTACAACGTGAGCAGCTATTATGGATACCGGATCCATCCAATCTCCGGTGCAAACCAGCTCCACAATGGAGTGGATATCGGAGTGCCGGAAGGTACGGAAGTACTGGCAGGGCTGACCGGTACGGTAACAACCTCTGCGTATAATGACAGCTATGGCAATTATGTGGTGATCAAAGACAGTAAAGGCTATGAACTGCGGTATGCACATCTGAAAAGCAGAAGCGTTTCTTACGGGGCTGCCATTACTAAAGGGGATGTGATAGGGCTTGCAGGAAATACCGGCAATTCCACAGGAAGCCATCTCCACATGGAACTTTTAAAAAACGGGGAGCGGATGAACCCCATCTTTTATCTGGAAACAGGAGAAGGGACGATCTTTGGTGGAAATGAATACACCAGTGAAGCAGCACAGAGGCTTCTGCAGGAAGCAGCCAGATATCTGGGAACCCCGTATGTATGGGGCGGATATTCGCCGAGCGGGTTTGACTGTTCCGGATTTGTAAGTTACTGCCTGACCAATTCAGGGGTAAGGAATACCGGAAGGCTGACCGCCCAGGGGCTTTATGATATCTGTACACCGGTATCAGAGTCCGATGTACAGCCGGGAGATTTGATCTTCTTTACTGGAACCTATGATGCAGGTGTGCCGGTAACGCATATCGGTATCTATGTAGGCGGCGGGCAGATGATCCACTGCGGGCATCCGGTACAGTACACATCCATTTATTCATCCTACTGGCAGAGCCATTTTTATGGATTTGGAAGATGGTAAAAAAGGGCGGTGGTCATGCCGCCCGGAAAGGAGCAGTATGAAGAGCCTTGAAAAAGCAGTTGCCGATTATGAAAAGGCAAAGGAAAAAATGGAGGCATCCAGGGCACGGTATGAGGCAGACCTGAAGCGGTTTAAGGCTGCGGAAGCGGCAAAGACAGAAGCGGAGAACCTGGAGATCGTGCGGATCATCCGTGGCATGGATATGACCATACCGGAACTGAATGCGTTCCGGGAAAGAATGAAAACGGAACTGCCGACACTGGCAGGATTCCAGAAGGAGGAAACAAGAGCTGATGATGAATTTAGAGAAAATGAAAGAACAGAGGGCACCGGGGAAGCACAGGAAATGGGGCAGTAACGTGAAAAAAGGGATTTTTGCAGTTACCACATTTTTATGTATGGCAACCCCGTTTTTTTCTGCCCAGAGCATTTATGCGGCGGAGAACACGAACCCGGCCATCGCCATTGAAAAGCCGGACGGGTGGAAACAGGGAGATACATCCGTTTCCATTACTGTAGATGCCAGCCAGATGGGGGAAGGCTTCAAAGTCGCAAAAATCGAAGCAAAGGCTGGAAAAGATGGGAGCTGGCAGGACGTTACGGAGTCCAGAAGCATTACAATCAACGGAAACCAGACGGTTTATGTGCGGGTGACAGATGCAGAAGGAACGGTGTATGAACAAAACCGTTCCATCCGCTGTTATGATACGGAAAAACCAACCCTTTCTGCTTCCCTCACGGATGGTGTGCTGACCATCCAGGGAAATGATGCGGTATCCGGGATCTCTGCGGTAACCGTCAACGGGACTACCTATACGGACCTTTCGGATGGAAAACTGAAGATCCAGCTCACACAGAAAGACTTTACCACAAAGCAGATTGAGATCACAGTGACGGATGGTGCCGGGAATACTTCCGATAAGTACACCCTCCAGAACCCGTATTATGAATGGGCGGTGCGTCAGGCACAACAGCAGAATACAGCGAACAACGATATGAGTACCACGGGCACTGCTTCTACAACGGAAGAAGCGACCACATCTCCGCTTCCGCAGGATGCACAGGCATCGGAACCGACGGAGGCAAGGGGAACCGTGGATGACCGTACTGTGACGGGGATTGAAGAAGAACTGGCAGCATCCGGGGAAGATGCAGAAAACATTACCCAGACAGCAACAGAAGGGACGAAAGAGTTTTACACCATTTCCACCAAAAGCGGCAAGGTGTTTTATCTGGTCATTGATAATTCCAAGTCACAGGACAATGTGTATTTCCTGACGGAAGTCAGTGAAAAAGACCTGATGAACTTTACGCTTTCCGATACGGTAACTCTCCCGGAAGTGGATACTGTGTATGCAGAGCCGGAAACAGAGGAACCGGAGCCAACGCAGGAGGCGGAAGAGGAAGAGCCGGAAACAGAGGAAGTGCAGATGCCGGAGGACAAATCCCCGGTTGGTTCCTATCTTCTGATCGGGCTGGCAGCTGCCGGTGCGTTAGGTGCCGGATATTACTTCAAGGTCTATAAGCCGAAGCATGAATACGATGATGAGGATGAATATGAGGACGATGAGACCGAAGAAGCGGAAGAACCTGCGGAACCGGATGATGCGGAAGAAGAGACACTTCCGGATGAAGAGGATCCAGAGGAAGTCCTGGATGATGAGGAGGAATCATAATGGGGTGTTTGGATGCAGATGAAAAAATATCCGGTTATTTATGCAGATCCGCCGTGGCAGTACCGTGTGTATTCCAAAAAAGGATTAGGGCGGAGTGCAGAGAGCCATTACCCCACAATGGGGATTGATGAGATCCGTGCCCTGCCGGTGGCGGAGATTGCAGAAAAGGACTGTGCCCTGTTTTTGTGGGTGACGATCCCGTGCCTGCTGGAAGGACTTTCCGTCCTGCAGGCATGGGGATTCCAGTATAAGACCATTGCTTTTGTCTGGATCAAGCAGAATAAGAAAGCGGACAGCCTGTTCTGGGGAATGGGGTACTGGACAAGGAGCAATGCCGAATTCTGTATCCTGGCAACCAGAGGTTCACCGAAACGGCAGTCTGCAGGAGTCCATCAGGTGATTGTATCCCACATCGAGGAGCACAGCAAAAAGCCGCAGGAAGCAAGGGAGAGGATCGTGCAGCTGATGGGGGATGTTCCCCGCATTGAGCTGTTTGCCAGGCAGAAGACGCCCGGATGGGATGTCTGGGGGAATGAAGTCGAATCCGATATTGAAATGGAGAGCAGAAAGGAAGAGTGAGATGAAGTTAGTAATAGCAGAAAAGCCGTCTGTTGCGATGGCTCTGGCGAAGGTGGTCGGAGCCAGAGAACGAAAGGACGGATATGTGGAGGGAAAGGAGTATCTGGTTTCGTGGTGCGTTGGGCATCTGGTGGCATTTTGTGACGCATCGGAATATGATGAATGTTACAAAAAATGGAGATATGAAGACCTTCCGATTATACCGGACGAATGGAAAAAGAAAGTCCTTGATGGGACAAAGAAGCAGTTCCAGATTTTAAAGAAACTGCTGAACAGCAAAGAAGTGGATGAGGTGATCTGTGCCACAGATGCCGGAAGGGAAGGGGAGCTGATCTTCCGTTTCGTCTATGAGCAGGCAGGATGCAAAAAGCCGGTCAAAAGGCTCTGGATCTCATCCATGGAAGAGCGTGCAATTAAAGAAGGGTTTGCATCGTTGAAAGACGGTTCGTGTTATGAAGACCTTTATCAGTCAGCTTTATGCAGGGCTAAAGCAGACTGGCTGGTGGGAATCAATGCGAGCCGTCTTTTCTCTGTCCTTTATAACCAGAACCTGAAAGTGGGCAGGGTGCAGACTCCGACCCTTGCCATGATCGTGGACAGGAACCAGAAGGTGAAGGAGTTTGTAAAAGAAAAATACTATGTAGCCCACTTAACATTCGGGGAGTTTGATGCAGTTTCCGGTCATTTCCAGAAAAAAGAGGAAGCAGACAAGGTGGCTTCGGACTGTAGTGAACGTATGTGCCAGGTGGAGAAAGAAGATATCCAGACAAAGACGGTCCGCTCCCCGAAACTGTATGACCTGACGTCGCTTCAGAGGGATGCCAACCGGATCTTTGGTTATACGGCACAGCAGACGCTGGACGCAGTGCAGGAAATGTATGAAAAGAAGCTGGTGACGTATCCCAGGACAGACAGCCAGTATCTGACGGATGAGATGGGGGAAAGTACCAGAAAGCTCATTCAGGTGCTGTTATTCAGGATGCCTTTCGCAGAGGGGATTGAGTATGAACCGGAGGTCTCCAAAGTACTGAACTCCAAAAAGGTTTCAGACCATCATGCAATTATCCCCACTTCGGAAGTGGAGAAAGCAGATCTTCAGAAGCTGAAAGAAAAGGAGAGGAACATTCTGTATCTGATCAGTGCCAGAGTACTCACTGCAACAGCAGATTCCTATATTTATGAGACCCATAAGTGCCAACTAACCTGCAACTTCCATACGTTTTATTTCAATGCAAGGAAGACAAAACAGGAAGGGTTCCAGGCGATAGAGAAGAAACTGAAACAGTTTCTTGGTGTCAGGGAACCGGAGCAGGAAGCAGAGTTTGACCTTTACCTTGGAAGGAATATCGGTCCGTGCAGCACTTCTGTTTCAGAAAACTTTACCCAGCCTCCCCGCCAGTATACAGAAGACACTCTTCTTGCGGCGATGGAGAGGGCAGGCAATGAAGAACTGACAGAGGATACGGAAAAGAAGGGGCTTGGAACACCGGCAACGAGAGCCGGGATCATTGAAAAACTCATCCAGTCCGGCTTTGTAAAACGGGAAAAGAAGAATCTGGTGCCGACAGATGCGGGGAATGTCCTGGTCACAGTTCTTCCGGATGAGATTAAGTCCCCGAAGATGACAGCAGAGTGGGAGATGGCATTAAACCATATCGCACAGGGGACAGAGACGGCAGAGCATTTCCTGAGTGGAATTACAGATATGCTGGGAGAACTGATTTCCCGTTACCATTCGATTTCAGAGGAGGAGAGCAGCCGTTTTCCGGGAACAGCAAGGGGAGAAGTGATTGGGAAATGTCCGGTCTGCGGCAGTGATGTGCGGGAAGGTAAGAAGAATTATTACTGTACCGGGCAGGAATGCCGCTTTTCTTTGTGGAAGGATGACCATTTCCTTGCAAGCCAGGGGAAGAAGATGGACAAAGCAACGGCAAAAAAATTCCTGAAGAAAGGCAAAGTCCATTACAAAGACCTGGTATCGAAAAGAACCGGGAAAAGTTATGAAGCTACTGTTGAAATGGTAGCCGATGGTGAGGGAAAAGCACAGTTTAACCTGCATTTTCCCCAGCGTTAGTTGAGGATCAGGCAGCCAGAAGGCTGTCTGTTTTCATATAAAAAATGAAAGAGAGGACATGATCTATGAGAAGAACAGGACATTTAAGGAGACTCGTATCCGGATTTCTGGCAGGAATGACGCTGTTATCCACAGTGTTATCGCCCATGACAGCCTATGCGGCAGAACTCAAAGCGGAAGAAAAGCCACCCCTTTATGAAGAGGTCAAGGATCTGCTGGACGAAGACGAGGTGGTAAAAGCCAAAGATTATGAAATTACTGTTGGCAGTGAATTTGATGTCACCTGTGATTTTACCGGGCTGGAGATCAAAGATGACAAAAAAGTGAAAGTCACTTTTGAGGAAGCTAAGAATGAAGAAGGGAAGGATTTTGCTTTAGACCACGCAGACAGCTATAAAGCCGTCTACTATGTGGAGCCGGTCAATGAGGCACATCCGAAGTACCAGATCAGCAGAAATCTGATCGTTAAAGAGGCGGAAACAGAAGTGCAGGCTGCTTCAGAAGGAGGCGGTGAAGATGCCGGTTCCGGCGGTACAGAGGAAGCGGCAGATGACGGGGAGGCAGACTCGCAGACATTATCTGTAGAGGAGAATGAAACCGCAGAAACGGAAACTTCTGTGGAAACGGAAACCGTTACTGAGACGGAAACAGAAACAGTAGAAAGCTCTGAAGTTCTTCCGGAAGAGGACCTGGATGCAGCATTGGAAGAAAGCGAAGATCAGGAAACCGTTGATCCGGAGACCGGGCTTTCCGTATCTGATGTACTGGAACAAGGCGAAGAACAGGGAATTGATATGCTGAGCCTGGAAGAAGGCGAAACGGTACAGTTTCAGGCACAGGCACTGTTTGCAAGCGCCAGATCCACGACTTCCGTCAGTGTAACCAGAGGGGCATATTACTATTATGCAGATTATGGTCTGGGTTCTTACCTGACCGCACCTTATACCGTAAAGTTTGGTGATATTACTGCAACTGCCTATTGCGTACAGCCATCCAAACCGGGACCGGGAGATGGAACTTATACGATCACAAAGCTCAGTGACGGAAAGACTTTAGCGAAAGTCTGCTATTACGGTACAAAAGCCAGCGGGGATGAGGGATTTTTCGCAGAAAAGCATCCGGATTTCTCTACCGGAAAGCGTTTTATCATTACCCACCTGGCAGCTGCTTATGCAAATGGAAGCAGTGATGCCTTTTCCGGCACCAACTCCACCGGACAGGCACTGGCCATGGAACTCTATAACTACTGTGTAAGCCAGCCGGAGATCCCGGATGTGGCAATGTCATTTTCCAATGCGAAGGTAAAAGCCTATATTGACGGCAATTCCCAGAGAACGGAAGAGATCACTTTTAAGGCAGATGTGCTTCAGACGATTACGATGAAGCTTCCATCCGGCGTGAAATTCCACAACGTTTCAACCGGAAAGACCAGTGCGGCAGGGGCAAGCGTAGAAGTGTCCGGCGGCACAAAGTTTTATCTTTCCGCACCTCTGACACAGGCGGAAGATGTCAGCGGCTCCTGGTCAGTCACCATGAAAGGAAGCATTACCAAGGATTATTCCGCTTATAAGATCACCACAGGATCATCCACACAGGACCTGGCACTGGTATTTGGAGAAGGTGTCACAGATGAGAAGTATGTGGATTTCAGTGTGGAATGGGTCAAGATGGCAAAGATTGAGATCGTGAAAAAGGATGCCGGAAGCAATGCGAAGGTAGCCGGTGCGGTCTATGGCATTTACAGTGATGAAGCAGGAAAAAACCTGATCGCAAAGATGCCTGCAACCGATGCCAATGGCGCATCCAGTATCACGATTGAAAAGACACAGAATACCGTGTACTTGAAAGAGATTTCCGTACCGAACGGATATGTGCTGGATACCAAAGCCTATGGGATCAACCTGATCATCGGCGGGACCACAAAGAAAGATGTGACTGACAAGGAACAGTTTGCAGACCTGACCGTTTACAAGGAAGGGGAAGTGCTGACCGGTGCTTCTGTCACAGATTCCGGTGTGGTGTTCCAGTACACAAAACAGAGATTGAAAGGCGCTGTGTATAACGTGTATGCCGGAGCGGATATTAAAGCGGCAGATGGAAGAGTTATTTTCCAGAAGGGTGCCCTGGTAAAAGAGGGGCTGACCACAGGTGAGGATGGCAGTGCAACCCTTAAGAACCTGCATCTTGGCACTTACGTTGTAACAGAAACGAAAGCCCCGGCAGATTATGTGTGCAAAGGGGAATCCAAAACCGTCACTTTAAGCTATGCAGGGCAGAACGTGGAAGTGGCAGTAGGAAATGTGACCTTTGCCAATGACCGCCAGAAAGCAAGCGTATCTGTGCTGAAACAGGACGATACCACAAAGAACCCGCTGTCCGGAGGAATCTATGGGCTGTATGCGGCGGAGGATATCGCTGACGTATCTGGGAATGTTGTGGTAAGAAAAGATACCCTGATTGAAAAAGCAACAACCGGAAACGATGGAAACGCTGTATATCAGGCAGACCTGCCGATCAACCACAGCTATTATGTGAAAGAGCTGCAGGCACCTGTAAACTACTTCCGAAACAGTGAGGATGTATTCTCTTTCAGATTTCAATACACCAACGATAAACAGGCATCCGTCTCATTTACCCATACGTTTGAGAATGAACGTGTTAATGCAACGATCCATCTGGTCAAGAAAGATAAGGAGACCGGAAGGGAATCACAGGGGGATGCAGCCTTTGAAGGTGCTGTTTACGGAGTGTATGCAAGGGAAAACATCATCCATCCGGATGGAAAAACCGGCATCCTTTATAAAGCAGGAAGCCAGGTGGCAACCATGACAGTTGATAAAAAGGGTGATGCTTCTGTAGAAGATCTGTACCTTGGAAAATACTATGTGAAAGAGATCACACCGCCGACCGGATATCTGATCGACGAGGGTGAGTATGACCTGGAATGCAGTTATGAGGGAGACCTTGTAAAGACCGTGGAGCGCAGTACGGAATCTTCGGAACAGGTCATGAAACAGCCGTTCCAGGTAATTAAAGCGGCGAACAATGGAAAGACAGACGCAGACCTGTTAAAAGGTGCCGGATTTACTGCTTATTTAAAGAGCAGCTTAAAGACCAATCCGGACGGCAGCTACGATTTTGCATCTGCCAAGCCGGTAGTGCTGACCGCAGATGGAAAAACAGAGATGTTTACCGATGCCAAAGGATATGCCTGCAGCATCCCGCTTCCGTATGGTACTTACCTTGTGAAGGAAACAACAACACCGCACAATTATAAGCCAGTGGATGACTTTATTGTTACCATCAGTGAAAACCATCCGGATGAACCGCAGATCTGGCGGATCCTTTTGGATGATGAATTTAAAGCAAAGTTAAAGATCGTGAAGAAAGACGATGAAACAAAGAGACCGGTACTGGTGGCAGGTACAGAATTTAAGATTTATGACCTGGATCATAAGAAATATGTGGAACAGGTTACTACTTACCCGATCACTGTTACCCACAAATCCTATTTCACAGACAGTCAGGGTTATCTGATCCTTCCGAACAATTTGAGCATCGGACATTACCGGATCGAGGAAGTGACAGCCCCGGATGGCTATACCTTAAACCAGAATTATGTGGAAATCGCAGTGGATTCCAATACTGCATACCAGATGGATTCTGTCAGCGGGGATGTGGTGATTGAAGTAGATTACGAAAACCATCCGGTCAAAGGAAAGCTGGCTGTTTACAAAAAAGGTGAGATGCTTGCTGGATTTAACAAGGATTTCATTTACGAAGAGCAGTTCCTGAAAGATGCCGTCTTTGGAGTGTATGCGGCGGAGGATATTTACTCCCCGGATTATCAGAAAGACGCAGATGGGAACCGGATTGTAGTCTATGCAAAGGATACACTGGTGACTACGATCACAACCGGTGAGGATGGAATGGCAGTAGCTGAAAACCTTCCGCTTGGTGCTTACCGAGTGGTAGAAAAAACAGCCCCGGAAGGTTTTGTGTTAAATCCGGAGGCTGCAGAAGTTGTCTTTGTCTATGAAGGTCAGGATACCCCAGTGGTAGAGCAGGAAGTGACCGTCGGTGATGAGAGACAGAAGGTAGCGGTTACGGTTGAAAAACAGGATGCGGAAAATGGTGCTGTTGTGGCAGGTGCCGTATTTGGTATCTACAACAAAGAAGATATTACCGCAGACGGCAAAGTAATCGTTGAGGCAGACACCCTCCTTCAGGAAATGACTTCGGATGAGAAGGGACAGGCGGGCTGTACACTGGATCTTCCGCTTGGAAGCTACTATGTGAAAGAACTGAAAGCCCCGGCAGGATTTGTTTCCTCCAATGAAGTCCTGGACTTTGATGCGTCCTATCAGGGACAGGATGTGGAAACAGTTGTTTTGAAAGCCGTAAAGGAAAACCAGCCGACCACAGTGGAGATCACAAAATCTGACATTACCACTGGAACAGAACTGGATGGCGCAAGCCTGAAAGTGCTGGATAAGGACGGGAATGTTGTGGATGAATGGACTTCTGTTCAGGATGCCCCGCATGTGATCAAACGTCTGGTGGCAGGTGAGACTTACACACTCCGGGAAGAATTTGCACCGTATGGATACCTGAAAGCAACGGATATCACGTTTACTGTTGAGGATAACGGCGATGTCCAGAAGGTTGAAATGAAGGATGAAGTGCCGACCGGGCTTCTGATCATCAACAAAAAGGGTGAATTCCTGGATAAAGTAACGCTTCTGGATAACGCAAAAGGCACTGTGGAGCATCTGTTTGAGTATATCACCGGAAGCCTTACCGAAGTTACCTTTAACGTTTATGCTGCAGAAGATATCAAAGCGGCTGATGGTGTCAGCGAAGACTACTTCAAAGCCGATGAACTGGTGGGAACCATTACCACAGATACCAATGGTATTGCACAGCTTGGGGATCTCCCGGTTGGAAAATACTATGTGAAAGAGGCAGAAACTGCCCATGGTTATGTGCTGGATGGGGAGCCTAAGTTTGTGGATTTAAGTTACCGTGATCAGGATACCCCGGTGGTAACGTATGATGAAGCATGGCAGAATAACCGCCAGAAAGTCAAAGTGACCGTCCTGAAAAAGGAAAAAGACGCCGAACGAGTTCTGGCGGGCGGTATCTTCGGATTGTTTACAAGGGAGGATATCAAAAATGTGGGCGGTGATGTCCTGATGGAAGCAGATACGCTCATTGAGCTTAAGACCACGGATGAAAACGGTCAAATCACCTTTATGGCAGACCTGCCGGTAGACGGCAACTATTATGTGAAGGAGCTGTATGCCCCTGATGGTTTTGTGACCACCAATGAGGAACAGGATTTCACCTTTGAATATGCCGGTGCGGACCAGGCAGAGGTAAGCTATGATTTTACCTTTGAAAATGAGGCAACAACCGTGGAATTGACAAAATCCGACCTGACAACAGGGGATGAACTCCCGGGTGCCCACCTGAAAGTGACCGATGAGGACGGCAATGTGGTGGATGAATGGGTATCCACAGAAGAAGCCCATGTGATCAAAGAACTGGTAGTCGGCAAAACCTACACCATGACAGAAACCAAACCTGCAGATGGATATGTAACCGCAGAAAGCATCGAATTTACTATCGAGAATACTGCAGAAATCCAGAAGCATGAGATGAAGGACGATGTGACAAAGGTTCAGATCAGCAAGACAGATATCACCGGAGACCAGGAGATCCCGGGTGCGAAGCTTACGATCCTGGATGAAAATGACCAGGTAGTGGAAAGCTGGACTTCCACAGAGGAGCCGCATTATGTGGAGAAGCTGCCGATTGGCAGATACACACTCAGGGAAGAACAGGCACCGAAAGGATTTATCCTGACAGCCGATGTCTCCTTTGAAGTGAAAGATACCGGCGAGATCCAGACGGTTGTTATGAAGGATGATACCGCAAAAGGTAAAGTGATCTTGAATAAAACAGATAAGGAAACCGGAGAGCCGTTAAAAGGCGTGGAATTTGAACTCCGTGACAGCAAAGGGAAGGTGATGGAGACCTTAAAGACGGATGCTGCCGGTCATGCGGAAAGCAGCCTTTATGAGATCGCAGATTACAAAGACGGTAAATATGCCGGTGAGAAGAAATATTATCTGGTGGAAACCAAGACACTGGATGGATATACACTGGATAAGACCGAGCATGAGGTGGTATTTGCCTACAAAGATGACAGCACACCGATTGTGGAAGTGACCTTTGACCTGACAAATGACAAGCCGGAAGTGCCACAGACAACGGAAGGCACACCGGGAACACCGTCAGCAGGTAATCCGAAGACCGGGGATGAGACGAATCTCTGGCTTCCGGTGGTACTGCTGGCAGTATCTGTAAGCGGCATTGCCGGACTTCTGGCAGCCAGAAGAAAGAGAAAAAGAAAATAGCAACCTTATATGAGCAGGGAGCCTTAATTTGAGGCTCCCTTTTATCATAGCAAAATCAAGAAAGGACAGGTAAAGAATATGAAGAAAACAATGAACACAGTGCAGGCTGGGAGAGAAATGCAGGAGAGATCATTCAAGAGAATGATGGCATACCAGAAAAAAGCAGAGCAGGCAGTCAATAAAAAGAGAATGAACCAGCACATGATCAGAAGGGGGTAATTGCGTATGATGAACAGAAAAGATTTTTTTGAATATGTGAAGGACAATGTGAAGGACTATCTTCCGGAAAAATATGCGGATGCCAATATCCATCTGCAGGAAGTAGTAAAGAAGAACGGGCTGACACTGACGGCGGTGGTCATTCCCGCAAAAGACAGCAATATTACACCGAATGTATATCTGGATTCCTTTTACCAGGAATACCGGAATGGGAAAAATCCGGATGCCTGTGTAGGGGATGTGGCAGACCTCTGGATTGAACAGATGGATACAGATCTGAATGTTGATGTGAATGGCATGATGGATTACGGGAATGTCAGGGATAAACTGCAGATCAGGATGTGCGACCCGGATAAAAACAAAGAATGGCTGGAAGATAAGGCTGTGACCATGCATGGGGATTTCGCTGCTTATTACACGGTCAATCTATCGGAAAATGAAGATGGCATTGCTTCTGTTTCCGTGACCAAAGCACTTTTGGAGGCGTGGAAGATTGATGTCCAGACTCTCCATCAGGATGCGATGGCATCAGATAAGAACCGTGGGCCGGCTTTATACGCAATGAATGATCTGATGGAGTCCTCAATTATGGGAGAAAAACCCCAGAATCTGTTGAATGGAGACAGAAAGGCAGAGGAATTTTTCATGCCCATGTTTTGCCTGACAAATGAAGCTAAAATGAATGCGGCGTCCCTGATCCTGCATGAGGATATCCGTAAACAGATCGGGGAGTTTATGAAGGGTGATTATTATATCCTGCCTTCCTCCATCCATGAAACACTTCTGTTGCCGGATAATGGGGATTTCGATGCGAAAGCCCTGAATGCCATGGTAAAAGAAGTCAATGCAACAGAAGTAGCACTGGAAGATATTCTTTCGGATAAAGTGCAGTTCTGTGATGGAAGGACAGCCGTGATGGAAAATGCGGAGAAACGGGAAGCACGTCTGGAAAAAGAAAAAGCGGCTGCGGCAGAAAAGCCTTCAGAGAAAACGGGTCTTCATGGAAAGCTGGAAAAGGCGAAGGAAGAGGTGAAAACCGGGAATATCCTGGGAAAGCCACAGGGTAAAACGAGAGATACTGCTATGGTAATGTAAGAAAATATTTTAGGGCGGGAACTGCGGCTACGGTTCCCGCTTTGTTGAAAGCGAGGAGAATGTATATGTCAGAATGGTGCTTATATGGTGATGATATAAGAGAAAAATTTGAAAGACGGTTAGAACCGGATAGCCTTGAAGGCGAGTTAATCCGATATAAGGAAGTTTTTGGTGAAGAATTTGGACTCAAAGAACTTCTGGCTCTTCAGGATTTAAAGGTAAAAGCATTGATAGCGGAGGCAATCAACAATGTACCGGAGTTTTTATTGGATCAGATTGGAAAAGCCAGGAACAGTTATGAGTTTCCTTCCCTTGTAAAGGAACTTGGACGTATTGCAGATGTTATGGAAGAGGTTGTGGAGGGAGGCGGGGAATGAGCAGCAAAATGAAAGAGGAAGAAAGAAAAAGGTTATCCGGATATCTCCGGAAATGCCTGGAATTACAAAAAGACCAGGAGTTCATTCTTCAAATCCCCTTAAAGAGAGGAGCATCAGAAAGTGAGAAGAAAATACGGAATTGACCAGGTATCGGTTCGGCTTGTAAAAGAAGCTCCGCTCCTGAGTGAGGAAGAGATCTCTACACCGGAAGATGCGATCCGGGCATTGGGAGATACCTTTAAAGACTACGACCGAGAGGTGGTAGGAGTGGTCCATCTGCGGAGTGATAATGTTCCCATTAACATGACCATCATCAGTATGGGGACACTGAACCAGTCACTGGTGCATCCGAGGGAAGTATTAAAAGCGGCGTTCTTATCGAATGCCGCTTCTATCCTTTTGTTCCACAACCATCCAAGCGGCAGCCTGAAACCGTCGAAGGATGATATTGCACTCACGGGCAGAATGCAACAGCTTTGTATGCTGGCTGGAATCCCTGTGATTGACCATGTGATTCTTGGAAATGACCAGTCCTATTTTTCTTTCCGGGAAAAAAAGATCCTTCCTATGGAGCTGGTCCAATACTCTGTGGATTTAAAAGATATCAATCTGAAAGTAGCAGAAAAGGAAGCAGAGAATTACGGATATGAAAAACCACATAAAAAATCAATCAAGGAATCCTTAGAGGAAAACCGGAAAAAGATCACATCCGGTCAGAAAACATCCGGTGTGAAGAAAAAACGGGAAACGACGATAGAATGAGAGGAGGATGAATGGGTATGGCAAATAAATTATATGCCATGGAACAGCTTACGGAAGAAGTCGCAAAGGACATCGCAGCAAAGCCGGAAGAGTGGATGCGTTTTCTGGATACCGCATCCCGGTTATATAAATACACCTTTGATGAACAGCTTCTGATCTTTGCCCAGAGACCGGAAGCAACGGCAGTGGCATCCATGGAGGTGTGGAATAAGCGGATGTACCGATGGATCAAGAAAGGGTCAAAAGGGATTGCCCTGATTGATTATACATCCGGCCCGAAAAACCGCCTGCGGTATGTATTTGATATTTCGGATACTTATAAGGTGCGGAATCTGGGGAAAGACCCGGCTTTATGGGTGCTGCCACAGGATGACCGTTCCCTTGCGGCAGATTATCTGCAGAGAGCGTATGGATTGGACGAAGGAGATGGCGGGCTTGCCGGAACCCTGTATCAGGCAGCACAGGAAAGTGTACGGGAGTGGCTTCCGGATGCGTTTGATGAACTGAAACAGGATGTGCAGGGGACATTTCTGGAAGAACTGGATGAGCAGAACCAGGAAGTGGAGTTCCGGGACCTTATGACGGACAGTGTATGGTATGTCCTTTTAAAGCGGTGCGGGATGGATACGGAAGCGTACCTGTCTGCGGACAGCCTGCGGCATATCACGGATTTTAATGACCTCCGTGTGCTTGGGCACCTTGGCACAGCGGTTAATGAGATCTGCCGACCGATTCTGATGCAGCTTGGACGGTATGTCCTTATGGATCTGGAAAATGACAGGAAAACGGTTGCAAAAGAATCGGAAGTGGTCTATAATGAATTTAACACGTTAATTCGTGAAAGCAAAGAAATTACACCAGAACAAGAGATAGAAGAAAACAAGGAGGAAACAGAGCATGAGAGAGATCACTTACAGCAGGAACGGGGATTATCTGATCCCGGATATCAAACTGGAGGAGACCAGGGGAACCATCGGGAAATACGGGATGATGCGGAAGGAATATCTGAGGAACCACAAGAAAGCCAGGTTCAGCATACTGGCACTGCAGAACAGGCTGGACAGCCATCTGATGGAAGTGGACAGCGAAGCCAGACAGAAAGTGGAAGACCTGACCATGCAGCTTCTGGAGAAAGACCCGGCACCGGAGAAATCAGCCGACAGCATGGCATGGACCCGTCACATGAACCGGATCCGGGCACAGGCAGAGGAGATGGTGGTTCAGGAGATTATATACAATTAAGCCTGTTTCCCACAGAGGAAGAACAGTTTGGAGAGATCAGGAAAGCGGCAGCTGCACTCACACAGCCAGCCGCTTTTTTTGTTTCAGATGAAATTGTGGATGATGTGCTTCGTACCGGAAGCGGTCGGAAGAATACGTTATTCCATATCACTGCAAAACTTGTGGAGGGAATTGACCATGAGGAACTGAGAAGTTTTCTCATCCAGGAATATGGTATCGGTGGGAAAGGGTTTGAGTTTTCCGGACAGAAATTCAGTGTCTGGTATGACGGGGACGGGATTCGTTTCCGTCGTGGGGAATCCGCAAGACGAGGTTATGACCGTATGCTTACCTGGGAAGAAGCGGCAAACCGTATTCAGGATATGTATGATGCGGGGACTTATGTCTCCAACGTGATTATGCAAAATTCGATCAAAGTGGAATGTGATGAGCTTTCCAGCCTGCTGGCACTCCACTTCCGGGATACCGGGGCTATCAGGGGGATATACAGCCATACAGAAACGAGCGAAAGGTTCCGGGCAGGTCTGGATGACCGGGAGCAGACAAGGGAGTATTACCAGATGCTTGTGGAATTGGAACGGGATATGGAACGTCATCCGGAAAACTATATGAGGTACCAGATTAGGAATAATCCGATATACAAGCAGAGGGTCTATGACCTAGGAAGGACGCTCGATTGGAGTCGGCAGGAAGATACTGTAACACCGCCGGAAATGGCTTTTATTACGCAGGATGAGATTGATTCTGTTTTACGGAGAGGTGGAAATGTAGCTGGCGGAAGGAACCGTATCTATGAATTTTTCATGGAACATCACGATGAAAAAGAAGCAGCTGACTTTTTAAAACATGAGTACGGAGACGGAGGATGTACGCCGGGCATCCAGGGAAGCGATCTTTCCGATGAGTGGCATGACGCAAAGGGAATCCGTTTGAGCAAAGGGCAGATTTCCAACCCGAGCCTGAGAACACTTGTCAAGTGGAAACAGGCAGCTTCCAGGACGAGGCAGCTGATCCGGATGGATGATTTTTTGTCACCGGAAGAACTGGAAAAGTATGAAGAACGGCAGGAAGCACAGCGGCTTGCTGATATGGAAGAAGTAAAGCAGTCTCTGGGAACGGAGGAAGTTCCGGAAGAAATTGAGGAAGTTCCTGCGGAAGAAAATGTGGAAGATAAGGCGGAAGAAAGCGGGCTGCCATTAAAGGCAGAAGACGTGCAGAACCTGGTATTAGTAAACCGCCAGTATTCCTCTGTGAGCAGGACAACGGAGTATGACTTTACCTGTGAGATACGTGGGGAGCAGGATATCCTGCATTATACGGTGGAATACCACGATGACGGGGAAGGGTTTACCATCCATACGGAAAAAGATGATATCTGGGAGAGGATGTCCGAACCGGAACTGGAGCGGCTGGAGATGGTACTGGAACGGGAAGTCCTTTATTTTCGATACCATGAGGATATTGAAAATGCATCAAATCTGGAAGAACTCCAGGAAGTCAGCTACAGTATCATGGAAAATGAATCCATCTATTTCCGGCAAATATCGGAACGTGTCTGGAATGAGTATGGGGAAAAGGAACGTGCATTATCTGCTGAGATACCGGCAGTCAATTTTCATATTACGGATGACCAGCTGGGCTATGGAACGGCAAAAGAAAAATTCAGAGCCAATGTGATGGCAATCCGGGTTCTGAAAAAATGTGAAAGCGAGAACCGTTATGCATCACCAGAGGAGCAGGAAATCCTGTCAAACTATGTAGGGTGGGGAGGCTTGCCGGATGCCTTTGATGAAAGCAAAGCATCCTGGAGTGACGAGTATCAGGAACTGAAAGATCTGCTTACCAGGGAAGAATATGCGGCGGCAAGGGAATCCACGTTGAATGCCCATTATACACAGCCTGTTATCATCGAGAGTATGTACCGGGTGCTTCAGAATCTGGGATTTGAAAAGGGCAACATCCTGGAACCGTCCATGGGTGTGGGAAACTTTTTTGGAATGCTTCCGGACAAGTTACAGCAGTCCCGGCTTTATGGAGTGGAACTGGACAGCATCAGCGGAAGGATCGCAAAACTGCTTTATCCGAACGCTGATATCCAGATCAAAGGATTTGAAAAGACCGATTATCCCAATGACTTCTTTGATGTGGCAATCGGAAATGTCCCTTTTGGTTCCTATAAAGTGAATGACCGGCAGTATGACAAGTATCATTTTATGATCCACGACTATTTCCTTGCAAAGACCATTGACCAGTTACGACCGGGTGGAGTGGCTGCCCTGATCACAACTAAGGGAACCATGGATAAAGCATCGCCGGAGGTAAGGAAGTATCTTGCAGAGAGGGCAGAGCTTCTCGGTGCGATCCGTCTTCCGAACAATGCTTTTAAGGCGAATGCAGGAACTGAAGTCAGTGCAGACATTCTGTTTTTCCAGAAAAGGGAGAGCATTTCCATGGAAGAGCCGGAATGGGTTGCTCTCGGAGAGGATGGGAATGGGATTACCATAAACCAGTATTTTATTACCCACCCGGAAATGGTACTTGGAACGATGGCAGAGGTATCCGGACCATATGGCATGGAGACCGCCTGCCTTCCGCTGGAAGGGGCAGACCTGACGGAACAGCTGGAAGATGCCGTGGCAAAAATCCATGGAACGATGGTTCCGGCAGTAACGGCAGAAACAGAACTGGATGAAATCATAGAGAGCATTCCTGCGGATCCGGCTGTCCGGAACTACAGTTTTACTGTGGTGGATGACCAGATTTATTACCGTGTGAATTCCCTGATGAATCCGGTGAAGCTGCCGACAGCCACAGCAGAACGTGTGAAGGGTATGGTGGAGATCCGTGAGGTAGTCCGGGAATTGATCGCCCAGCAGATGGAGGAAAATGCAACAGATGAGGCGATACAGGGGCTTCAAGTCAAACTGAATCAGGTCTATGATGCCTATACGGAAAAATACGGGGTTATCGGAAGCAATGCAAACAAGCGGGCATTCTCCGATGACTCTTCTTATTGTCTGCTCTGTTCGTTGGAGGATCTCAATGAAGACGGTACGTTGAAACGGAAAGCGGATATGTTTACCAGGCGGACGATTAAGAAAGCAGTGGCTGTGACCAGTGTGGAAACTGCGGCGGAAGCCCTGACGATTTCCCTGAATGAGAAAGCCAGGGTTGATCTTCCCTATATGGCAGGGTTGACAGGTAAGACGGAAGAGAAAGTTGCAGAAGAACTGACAGGAGTAATCTTTCGGGATCCGATCAATGGACAGTGGGAGACTGCAGATGAATACCTCTCCGGTAATGTCCGGGAGAAGCTGAAAACGGCAAAGATCTTTTCAGAAAACCATCCGGAATTTACCAGCAATGTACATGCTTTGGAACAGGTACAGCCGGTAGACCTGGATGCGTCAGAGATTGAAGTCCGTATTGGAGCCACATGGATCGCCCCGGAAATATACCGGGATTTTATGGAAGAACTATTTGATACTCCGGGTTATCTGGTTGGAAGGGTAATTGATATCCGGTATTCGGAAGCTAGCGGTGCATGGAATATCAGCGGTAAAAATGCGGACAGTGACCGAAATGTGCTGACCACGGCAACGTATGGCACCAGCCGGATCAATGCCTATAAGATTTTGGAAGAAACTCTGAATTTAAAAGATGTACGGATCTATGACACAAAGATTGATGCAGAGGGAAATGAAATCCGTGTGTTGAATAAAAAAGAAACGATGCTGGCAACCCAGAAGCAGGATGCAATCAAGGAAGCGTTTAAGGACTGGATTTTCAGAGATCAGGAACGGAGGGAAAAGCTGTGCCGGATTTATAATGACCGTTTTAATTCCATCCGTCCCAGGGAATACGACGGCAGCCATCTGACCTTTCCGGGAATGAATCCGGAAATAGAGCTTCGCCCGCACCAAAAAAATGCGGTTGCCCATCAGCTTTATGGGGACAATGTCCTGCTTGCCCATGTAGTGGGAAGCGGAAAGACTTATGAGATGGTAGCCGCAGCTATGGAGAGCAAACGTCTTGGCATTGCCCAGAAAAGCCTTTTTGTAGTTCCAAATCACCTGACGGAGCAGTGGGGAGCCGAGTTCCTGCAGCTGTATCCGGGAGCCAATATCCTTGTGGCAACGAAGAAAGATTTTGAACCGGCAAACCGCAAGAAGTTCTGTGCCAGAATCGCAATGGGCAACTACGATGCTGTGATCATCGGACATTCCCAGTTTGAGAGGATTCCCTTATCGGAAGAACGCCAGAAAAAGGTCATCGAAGAGCAGATCGAAGAACTGGAAGCAGGGATTCAGGCGGCAAAGTATGAGGTTGATGGAAGCCGTTTTACAGTAAAACAGCTGGAAAAGACAAAGAAAAGTCTCAGGAGACGTCTGGAAAAGCTGGAGAACAAAGAGAAAAAGGATGATGTGGTAACGTTTGAGGAACTTGGGGTAGACCGTCTGTATGTGGATGAAGCCCATTATTACAAAAATGCGTTCCTTTACACAAAAATGAGGAATGTGGCAGGTATTGCCCAGAATGAAGCCCAGAAATCGGCGGATATGTTCAACAAATGCCAGTATCTGGATGAGATCACCGGTGGGAAAGGAATAACATTCGCTACAGGCACACCGGTCAGCAACAGTATGACGGAACTTTATACCATGCAGCGTTACCTGCAGTATGGCAAACTGAACCGGATGGGACTGGGACATTTTGATTCCTGGGCATCCACCTTTGGTGAAGTTGTGACCAGTATCGAACTGGCTCCGGAAGGTACCGGATACCGGGCAAAATCCAGATTTGCCAGATTTTACAATATCCCGGAACTTATGAGCATGTTCAAAGAGATTGCCGATATTAAGACGGCAGACCAGCTGGAACTTCCGGTGCCGGAAGCAGAATATGAAACGGTGGTGTTAAAACCATCTGAGCACCAGAAAGAGATCGTGGAAAGCCTAGGGGAACGTGCAGAGGTGATCCGGGATGGTGGTGTGGATTCCTCTGTTGACAATATGCTGAAAGTGACAAATGATGGAAGGAAGCTGGCACTGGATCAGCGTCTTGTGAATCCATTGCTTCCGGATGATGAGGACAGTAAAATCTGTGCCTGTGTGGAGAAGAGCTTTACTATCTGGAAAGAGACCGCATCAAAACGGTCTGCCCAGCTCATTTTTTGCGATCTCAGCACACCGAAAGGGGATGGAACCTTTAATGTTTATGATGACTTAAAAAAGAAACTCATGGCAAAAGGAGTGCCGGAAGCAGAGATTGCTTTTATTCATGATGCAAACACGGAAGTGAAGAAAACGGATTTATTCAATAAAGTGAAATCCGGACAGGTTCGTTTTTTACTGGGTTCCACCGCTAAAATGGGTGCCGGTACCAACGTACAGGACCGTCTGATTGCCCTGCATCATCTGGATGTGGGCTGGAAGCCTTCTGATGTAGGACGGATTTTGCGGACATTCAAAATAAAAAAGAATGTGGAGGTAACAGACAATGGCAAAATCATTATTTGAGGAACTGGGCGGCAAATACGAAAGGCAAGGGGATTATTTGATACCGTGCTTAACTGTACCCGCCGAAGAAGAACAGGCAATAGGCATCTGGGGGCAACGGCATTTAGATTATCTAAAACAGTACCGTAAAGTTACATACACCAATCTTCTTACAAGCGGCAGGCTAAACGCCTACCTTGCCGACATCAACAGACAGGCACAGGAACGCTTTGAAAGGCTCATAGAGGGTATGAAACAGGCACAGGGCATAACGGAACAGCTAAAGGCAGAAAACGCCTTAGAATGGACAGGATGCCTCAATAACATAAGGGCTTGTGCGAGGGAGATTGTGGAAAAGGAAATTATTTTTGCATAAACAGATGATTAGTGGCAGGGGGAAATCCTGCCGCTTTTTCTGCTTTAGTTTGTCAGCTTGACAAATAAAGGGTTAAGGAATATAATTAGATTCAGTATTATACAAGGAGTTAATAAATATGCGGCAAGGTATTCTTAAATAAACTGTCAATTTGATAGTGGGAACAAAAAGTAGCAGTCCCGTTTCACTTTTAATATGGGGCTTAGTTTTTTGTACCCAGTTTAAGAATACTTTTATCATGTAATTTTATATGCCCGAAAACATATAAGTGTTTTGGGGCTATTGGAGTTATTTACCCAGTGATAGGAGTATTTATCACTGGGTATTTTTATGCCCTTTTTTGGGTGTTGATAGGAGGAAAATCACATGAAAATAATTAACTTAGGCATTCTGGCTCACGTTGACGCAGGAAAGACAACATTAACGGAAAGTTTATTGTATACCAGTGGTGCAATTGCAGAACTAGGGAGCGTAGATGAAGGCACAACAAGGACAGATACAATGAATTTGGAGCGTCAAAGGGGAATCACTATCCAGACAGCAGTGACATCTTTTCAGTGGGAGGATGTAAAAGTCAACATTATAGATACGCCAGGCCATATGGATTTTTTGGCGGAAGTATACCGTTCTTTATCCGTATTAGACGGAGCAGTATTATTAGTTTCTGCAAAGGATGGCATACAGGCACAGACCCGTATACTGTTTCATGCACTACAGACAATGAAGATTCCGACAATTTTTTTCATCAATAAAATTGACCAAGAGGGGATTGATTTGCCAATGGTATATCGGGAAATGAAAGCAAAGCTTTCTTCGGAAATTATAGTGAAGCAAAAGGTTGGGCAGCATCCCCATATAAATGTAACGGACAATGACGATATGGAACAGTGGGATGCGGTAATTATGGGAAACGATGAACTATTAGAGAAATATATGTCAGGGAAACCGTTTAAAATGTCAGAACTGGAACAGGAAGAAAACAGGAGATTCCAAAACGGAACGTTATTTCCCGTTTATCACGGAAGCGCTAAAAACAATCTGGGGATTCGGCAGCTTATAGAAGTGATTGCCAGTAAATTTTATTCATCAACGCCTGAAGGTCAATCTGAACTATGCGGGCAGGTTTTTAAGATTGAATATTCAGAGAAAAGGCGGCGTTTTGTTTATGTGCGTATATATAGCGGAACATTGCATTTGAGGGATGTTATTAGAATATCTGAAAAAGAGAAAATAAAAATCACAGAGATGTGTGTTCCGACAAACGGTGAATTATATTCATCCGATACAGCCTGCTCTGGTGATATTGTAATTTTACCAAATGATGTTTTGCAGCTAAACAGTATTTTGGGGAACGAAATGCTGTTGCCGCAGAGAAAATTTATTGAAAATCCTCTCCCTATGCTCCAAACAACGATTGCAGTAAAGAAATCTGAACAGCGGGAAATATTGCTTGGGGCACTTACAGAAATTTCAGATGGCGACCCTCTTTTAAAATATTATGTGGATACTACAACGCATGAGATTATACTTTCTTTTTTGGGGAAAGTGCAGATGGAAGTCATTTGTGCCATCCTTGAGGAAAAATATCATGTGGAGGCAGAAATAAAAGAGCCTACTGTTATATATA